>VTLG01014287.1_pt1 | contig 12506 bp, 15 predicted proteins | sample 4694571 | NCBI WGS metagenome assembly VTLG01 (sample SAMN12604809, study PRJNA352737) | marine metagenome | biome: ENVO:00000447; feature: ENVO:00000209|ENVO:00000569|ENVO:01000036; material: ENVO:00002151; isolation source: viral sequences binned using virsorter ... | reverse complement strand
CCGCTGGTATTGGTACAACTGGTCCTCAAGATGGCACTAACCCTGCTGTTCTAAACCCAGTTGGATCTGCTACTTCTACTGCTTATGACGTAGGTGTAGGAATGCCAACAGGTACTGCTGAAGCATTGCGCGGTACAACTGATTATGCCTTCAACCAGATGGCATTCAGTATTGAGAAAGTAACTGTAACTGCTAAGTCAAGAGCATTGAAAGCAGAGTACAGTCTAGAACTTGCTCAAGACTTGAAAGCAATCCACGGATTGAATGCAGAAGCAGAACTTGCTAACATCCTTTCTACTGAAATCCTTGCTGAAATCAACAGGGAAGTCATTAGAACTATCTACAAGGTTGCAGAGCAAGGTGCTGTTCAGAACGTCGCTCAAGCAGGTGTCTTTGACCTTGACATCGACTCCAACGGTAGATGGTCAGTTGAGAAGTTCAAAGGTCTTCTGTTCCAAATCGAGAGAGATGCAAACGCAATTGCACAAAGAACTCGTCGCGGAAAGGGCAACATCATCATGTGTTCAGCAGACGTTGCTTCTGCACTAACCATGGCTGGTGTGCTTGACTACACTCCTGCGCTCAACGCTAATCTTAACGTTGATGACACAGGTAACACCTTCGCTGGTGTTCTACAAGGTAAGTATAGAGTCTACATTGACCCTTATTCTGCTAACCTTACTGCTGCTAACGCTGCTCCAACTGGTGGTAATCAGTACTACGTTGTTGGATACAAAGGTTCCTCACCTTATGACGCTGGAATCTTCTACTGCCCATATGTTCCATTACAGATGGTTCGTGCAGTTGGCGAGAATACCTTCCAACCAAAAATCGGATTTAAGACTCGTTACGGAATCGTATCGAATCCATTCGCTGAAGGTAAAGCAGACGGAACTAACCCTCCAGGAAACGCTGGTCGCCTTGGTGTTAACTCTAACCGCTATTACAGACGTGTTGCAGTTAAGAACCTAATGTAAGAAGAAGATGGTATATATCCATCGTTTACATTTCAAGACTCTCCTTCGGGAGGGTCTTTTTTTTGTCTAAATAATTATGTAAAGTTATATGACGACTCATGTTTTGCAAATTTTCTAAAATGACTTTAGAAGAACGTCGTGAAAGAAAGTATAAGATGTATAAGTATTTTCGCGATAATCTTGAAGAGAAATTAGCTGGAGTAAATGCTGCTATCGGTAAGATGGAAGAGCAGATGGAGAAAGAAGACTAAATAATTAAAACTTATAATAGTAAAATGCCTTATCACGTTAAAACCCCTGGTAAGTTAGTTACAGGTGATGTATACTGGAAGGGTGACAATCACTGGACAGAAACGTATGCAGACAGGGAGCAATTTGCTAATAAAGCAGATGCTGATGCTATCAAAGCAACTACTGTTACTCTTAATGGAATAACTTATCAACCAGCATGGTTTAAGAATTCAACAGTAGTAACTGAATAATGCCTGATTATACAACTGGAAGAGCCACACCTATAAAGAATAGGAATTTTCTTTCACCTGTTGGGTTTAAATTTACCCTAGACAGGGCAAAGAGTGTTTCGTTTTTTTCTAACCAAGCAAATATTCCTGAGATAACACTAGGAGTTGCAGAGCAACCTACCTGGTTAAAGGATATTCCAGTTCCTGGTGATAAGATGCAGTTTGGTGATTTTAATTTAAGATTTTTAGTTGATGAAGATCTTAAAAATTATATTTCAATACAGCATTGGATGCGTGGATTAGGTTATCCAGAAAGCATGAAAGAGTTTCGTGATTTAGAATCAGAAGCAACCATGCCAGCAAACTTTGGTCAAGATGGAGATAACATATATTCTGACGGTACACTACAAATTTTAAATAGTAATCTTGTACCTAACTTTCAAGTAACCTTCAAGGATATGTTCCCTTATTCCTTGACAACTTTAAGTTTTGATGCTACAGATACAGATATAGAATACTTTACAGCAGACGTAAGTTTCAAGTATAGTATTTACGATTTAACAGATATGGAGAATAATCCACTGAAATGTGACTAATGGCCATTGATCTTGAAACGCTTCAAGAGATGTGGGAAAAAGATTCAAAAATAGATCCTGATAATCTACATACTGAGTCATTGAATATCCCCTCTCTTCATGCAAAATATTTTGAATTATATAATACTATATTCCTTCTGAGAAAGAAAGCAGAACAGCAAAGGAAGAACATCCGTCATGAACGGTATGAGTATTTTAGTGGGAAAGCAGACCCAGAAGTATATGTAGAGAATCCTTTTCCAAAGAAGATAAGGGATAAGGATACTATGCAGAAGTATTTGGATGCTGATGAAAAGTTATCTAATACGTCGCTAAAAATTGATTATTATGATACAATGTTAGTATATATTGAAAGTATACTAAAAGTGGTACAGAATAGAACTTATCAAATTAAAAATGCTATCGAGTATATGAGATTTCAATCAGGGTTGGGGTAATGCCAGAAGTTCATCATTTATTCCCTTCTCCAGTAATAGCAGAAATTGCTGATGATTTAGATACTGAACAATTAAAGAATGATAAATTTGCGTTTGAAACTATTCAACATAGAGGATATAATAATATTTCAGAAATTGGAAAGGATATAAGAATATTAGAAAGATATCCTACATTAGAAAAACAGTTATTAAAAAAATGGAAGGATGCTGCTTACCATATTTTTAACTATAGGAATGATTTTAAAATAACCACATCATGGATTACACGATCAAAAAAGGGATCCCAATCTACTATTCATCTTCATAAGAATAGTTTTTTTAGTGGACTTTTTTATTATGGAAAGTATAATGATAAGAGTGGAGGAATACAGTTTATTAGTCCCATTCATACACATTCTGATTTTTATCTGAAAGCTCATCCACCAAATATAGTATCATCTGATACTCATAGTTTTAATCCATGTACAAATCTTTTAATGTTTTTTCCTAGTTATTTAAAACATAGGATTATGTATCATGAAGATAATGCTCCTAGATTTTCTTTAGCTTTTAATATTGTTCCAAAAGGATTATACGGATCCAATGATTCTCTTTATAATACTGAATGGTTGACATAGGTTAATAAATACCTAAAGATGCATGGGGTAGGTGATTGACACTTCTGCCAATGTTGTTATTGGTAAAGCGAATGAAGTCTTTTTGAAGATTAATGCTGAACCGCATATTGAATATGAATTAAGAGACCATTTCACTTTTGAAGTTGAGGGTGCAAAGTTTATGCCTCAATATCGAAAGAGAAATTGGAATGGAGAAATACATTTATTTGATTTAAGAACAAAGAGAATATATGTTGGTCTGTTAGATAAGATAATTCATTTTTGTGAACAACATGGATATAGTTATAAATTTGTAGATAATGAATACTATGGTCCTCCGTTTGAGATAAACGAAGAGATCTCATTTGAAGGTGTCAGGGATTATATGACATCTATTTGCAATCATCAACCAAGGAAATACCAAGTTCAGGGAGTATACGATGCCTTAAAACATAATAGAAAGCTATTGATATCACCCACTGCTTCAGGCAAATCGTTGATGATCTACGCTCTTGTAAGGTATTATGTAGCGAAAGGACAAAAAATACTTTTAGTCGTTCCCACGACATCTCTCGTAGAGCAGATGTATAAGGACTTTTTTGATTATGGTTGGGATGCAGATTCATATTGTCACCGTATATATTCTGGAAAAGAGAAAACAAATGAATTCCCTGTTACTATAACCACTTGGCAATCTGTTTATAAATTAGATCGCAAGTTCTTTGTGGACTATGATGTAATCATAGGTGATGAGGCTCACTTATTTAAGAGTAAGTCTTTAATATCTATAATGTCAAAATTAGAACATGCTAAGTATAGATATGGATTTACTGGTACTTTAGACGGTACACAGACTCATAAGTGGGTATTAGAGGGATTGTTTGGACCATCATATAAAGTAACCAAGACTGATGAATTAATGCGACAAGGGCATCTTTCTCAATTAGATATTCAATGTCTGGTACTCAAACATCCTCCACAAAAATTTGAAACTTATAACGATGAAATTGAATATTTAATAACACATGAACAAAGAAATTCTTTTATAAAAAATCTTGCATTAGATTTAAAAGGTAATAGTCTGATATTATACAGTAGAGTAGAAGCACATGGAGCAGTACTCTATGATTTAATAAATACTAATAAACGGTCTGATCATAAGGTATTTTTTGTTCACGGTGGTGTGGATGCTCAAGAAAGAGAACAGGTCAGAGAAATAACTGAACAGGAAAACAATGCAATTATCATCGCTAGCTACGGCACTTTTAGTACTGGGATTAACATTAAGCGGTTGCACAACGTCATCTTCGCAAGCCCCAGCAAATCCCGAATTAGAAATCTCCAATCCATTGGCAGAGTCCTTAGAAAAGGTAGTGGAAAAGTAAAAGCAATATTATACGATATTGCCGATGACTGTACTAAAAATTCTAGGAGGAATTATACCCTAAATCATTTTATCGAACGAATCAAAATCTACAACGAAGAGAATTTTAATTATGAGATAATCTCAATACAATTAAGGAAGTAAATAGATGGAAGACGATTTTTATGCAACATTAAAATTTAAAAACGGTGAAGAAATATTCGCACGGATTGCCGCCTCGGAAGAAGAGAATAGAACTATGCTATTAGTTCATCATCCTATTCTTGTTTCTGAAATTAAAGGTAAGAAAGGTCTTTTAGGATATAAAGTTGAACCGTGGTTAAAAACTACTAGAGAAGATATGTTTATAATTAATATGGATAATGTGCTTACTTTATCAGAATCTCAAGATGTAGAAATGATTATGATGCATCAAAACTTTGTTAGAGATTCTAGTGAGGATATGACTAACCACTCAAAGATTAATAGAAGAATGGGATATCTAGGTAATGTTAATGATACTAAAGAAATATTAGAAAAATTATTTAAGCTATAATTTCCTTTGAACCTCCACAAAGGTAATTGTACACAGTATTTTGAAACTTGTCAACCAATTGCAGAAGTGTTATAATATCTACATAATAGTGATAAAGACTCATGGCAATAGGTCCCGTTATGGCTAAAAGAAAGCGGTCAGAACATTATGTAAATAACAAAGAATTTCTTGCTGCTTTAATTAAGTATCGAGAGGATAAAGAAATTGCTGCACTTAAAGATTTACCTAAACCAGTTATACCTCGATACATTGGTGACTGTTTTTTAAAGATAGCAAATCATCTATCTTTTAAACCCAACTTTGTTAATTACATGTTTAAGGAGGACATGATCTCTGATGGAATCGAAAATTGCGTTCAGTACATACATAATTTTGATCCTGAGAAATCCAAAAATCCTTTTGCTTACTTTACGCAGATTATACATTATGCGTTTCTCCGCAGAATACAAAGAGAAAAACGGCAATTAGAAATTAAGAATAAAATTATTGAAAGATCTGGATATTCAGAAGTGTTTGATGATAGCAATACTCTTGACGGTAATAATTTCTCAGAGTATAATCAGATCAAAGACGCTGTGCATTCCAAGCTACGTAACTGATGAAGGTTAATCATGATGCAGATGTTGTTACTGGCGAATACCAATTTGCAGATTCTCTAAAAGAGGAAATTTTATATCATCTTAAATTTGCAAAAACCATAGGACACACTAACGTAAAAGCATCACTCCATACTGAGTGGGGATGGTTATCTGACAATCAAAAGGTCAAAAACTTTAAATCCTTTATTGCATCTGAGATTGAGAAAAATTATCAGATGAGACTTACTGATGGAGGTCTCTATTTTGTAAAAAATCATGCTCTTTGGGCTAACGTTTATAAGAAAGGTGATTACGCACAAAGACACAATCATTTGTACTTTGCTTTTAGTGTTGCTTATTTTTTAAAAGCAAAGTGGTATGATTCTCCTCTTATTTTTAGTGACAGTGGAAAAAGGATTAGACCTAAAGAAGGAAGATATGTTATTTTTCCATCATACTTAAATCATCATGTTCCTAAGCACAGATATAATCATGATAGAATTACTCTGTCTGCAAATTATGATTTAAAATCTCCGAAAAAAAAGTAATGAAAGTAGCAATAATTACCGATCAACACTTTGGATGTCGTAAGAACTCTCAGTTATTCCATGATTATTTTTTGAAGTTTTATAATGATGTATTTTTTCCGACTCTTGAAGCAGAAGGTATTACTACCATTGTTGATATGGGCGATACCTTCGATAGCCGTAAAGGTATCGACTTTTCGGCTTTATCCTGGGCAAAGAATAATTATTACAATAAATTAAAAGATTATACAATTCACACTATTGTAGGAAATCATACTGCATATTATAAGAATACTAATGAAGTAAATTCTATCGATCTCTTACTTCGGGAGTATGAGAATGTAAAAATATATTCAGAACCGACGGAAATAAAATTAGATAAATTAGGAGTACTTCTTTTACCATGGATATGTAAAGAGAATGAGGAGAAGACTTTTAAAGCGATTAAAAAATCTAAGAGTAAAGTAGCAATGGGACATTTGGAACTTAATGGGTTCCAAGTTAATCAACAGATTGTGATGGATCATGGTACTGATAGAGGACCATTCGATAAATTTGAAAGAGTATTCTCTGGTCATTATCATACAAAATCTGATAATGGAAAAGTATTTTATCTGGGAAATCCTTATGAGATTTATTGGACAGATCTTGAGGATGTAAGGGGATTTAATATCTTTGATACAGAGACTTTAGAACATGTACCTGTTCTGAATCCTTATCGTATGTATTATAAGATATTTTATGAGGATACTAACCATCAAACATTTGACACCAGGGAATATGCTGATAAAATTGTAAAGGTCATCGTTCGTAAAAAAACTAATACTAAGAAGTTTGAAAAGTTTATTGATAAACTTTATCAATCTAATGTAGCTGAACTCAAGGTTGTTGAAAATTTTGATTTTGGTGGATGGTATGATAAGGATGATTCTACTGCTTATGAATCTGAAGATACCATGTCTATTCTTAACAGATATATTGAAGAGGAAGAAATGACTCTCGATAAATCAGTACTTAAGAAAATGCTGAATGAAATCTATCAAGAAGCATGTGAGATGGTATAATGTATATCTTAACCGTTGCTGGTAAAGAAAATGAAGGAGCATACTCTGTCGTAGATGATGATGGAGATCATATTCTCTATCTGTTTGAAGGAGAGGATGATGCTATTCGTTATGCATTAATGTTGGAAGATGAAGGAAGCCCTGAGATGCATGTAATAGAAGTCGAGGATGATGTTATGATTAAAACATGTGACCTCCATGACTACAAATATACAGTTATCTCAACCAATGATGTTGTAATTCCTCCGAATAGTAAAAATGATCTTGTTTAAAAATATTCGGTGGAAGAATTTTCTTTCAACGGGTAATCATTATACTGAAATAGATTTTACTGCACATACTACTACTTTGATCATTGGTCCTAATGGTGCTGGTAAAAGCACTGTATTGGATGCGTTAACCTTCGCTTTATTTGGTAAACCGTTTCGTAAGATTAATAAACCTCAATTAATTAATTCTACTAATGAGAAAGATGCTCAGGTTGAAGTGGAATTTTCAGTCAATGAGACTGAGTGGAAAGTTGTAAGAGGAATTAAACCTAATACATTTGAAATTCATAGGAATGGGAATGTTCTTGACCAATTTTCTGCAGCTAATGATCAACAGAAGTGGTTGGAACAGAATGTTCTAAAGATGAATTATAAGTCTTTCACTCAGATTGTTATTTTGGGTTCTAGTTCTTTTGTACCTTTTATGCAATTGAATGCGAATCATCGTAGAGAAGTTATTGAAGATCTATTAGATATTAAAATCTTCTCTTCAATGAATACTTTGATAAGAGAAAAGATTAGAACCTTGAGAGAAGAGTTAAAGGTTCTTCAACTTAAAAAAGAATCTCTAAACGATAAAGTTAGGATGCAAGAGTCCTTTATTGAGGAAATAGAGAATAGAAGTAAGGATGATATTGGGGATAAGAATGGTAAAATTAAAACCTTGCAAGTTGAGGTTGATACCCTTATGGAGGTTATAGAGTTAACAAATTCTAACATTTCTGATCTTACGAAAGAACAGGAAGCTGTAACAGGTGCTACTAAAAAGTTACGTACTCTTGGTGGTTTAAAGGGTAAAATTTCTAATAAGGTAGCAACCATTACTAAAGAACATAAGTTCTTTTCAGACAACACTATTTGTCCAACCTGTACACAATCTATAGATGAAGACTTTAGACTAAATAAAATCGCTGACGCTCAAACTAAAGCTAAGGAGTTGCAATCTGGTTATAAAGAACTAGAAGAAGCAATTAAAACAGAGGAGGAGCGAGAGCGTCACTTCACAAATTTATCCAAGGAGATTACTAAACTAACGCATGGCATTTCTAAAAACAATACTAAGATCGCTGGTTGCCAACGACAAATCAGAGATCTGGAATCGGAAATTCAAACAGTTACCGAACAACTTGCAAACAGAAATACTGAGCATGACAAGTTAGCAACCTTCAAAGAGAATTTAGCAAACACATACGAAGATTTATCAACCAAAAAGGATACTACGGGATACTATGATTATTCCTATAGTTTATTGAGGGATGGTGGAGTTAAATCTGGTATCATTAAGAAGTATCTACCGTTGATAAATCAGCAAGTGAATAGGTACTTGCAGATGATGGATTTCTATATCAGTTTTACACTGGATGAGGAATTTAATGAAACTGTACAGTCTCCTATTCATGAGGATTTCACATATTCTTCCTTCAGTGAAGGGGAGAAGATGAGAATAGACTTAGCACTTCTGTTTACATGGAGAGAAGTAGCAAGGATGAAGAATAGTGTTAATACAAATCTTCTTATAATGGATGAGGTATTTGATAGTTCATTGGATGGCCAAGGAACATATGAGTTCCTTAAGATTATTAAATATGTAATTCAAGATGCAAATGTTTTTGTCATCTCTCATAAAACTGGAATGGAAGATAGGTTTGATAGTGTTCAGAAGTTTGAGAAGGTAAAAGGATTTTCTCGTATAGTACCATGAGTGATGAAGAATTTACAGATGTGAATGCTGGATTAGGTACTACGTGTCAACGTGGAGATAATCCAGGAGTTTTAAATCCTGTTGGTATAGCAGATTCCACTGCATATAATGTAGGTCAAGCCAAACCAACATCTTTCTTTGAATAATGCCAGTTTATAAACATAATATAGTTTCTTTTCCAGAGACAAAAAGATTTCATTTTATTCATATTCCCCGAACAGCAGGAAGATTTATTGATGCTGTTATAGAAGATAATAATTTTACGTTGGAGCATAATACTGCTGGTACAATTGAAGGATCAGATATTATTCATTTACATCGAGAGTTGTATGAAAAATATTTAAATGTAGAAGGTATGCCACATATTGCGGTTATTAGAAATCCTATTGATAGATTCATTTCTGCTTCTATGTTCTTTAAAAGAATGTATGGTGATGATATACAAGAAGCAATGGAAGATCCTATTATGTTTGGTACGATGATTGAGAATTTTCCATTACCTGATATACATACAACACCAAGTTGGTTGAGACCACAATTAGATTTCCTTACAGAGGATACTCATATATGGAGGTTTGAGGATGGGTTCAAAGAGGAGTTTGGTGAGTGGATGAGTGAGGTTCTAGGGGTTCCTTTCACTGTGAGGGATGTGCCATATAAGAAACTGGAAACCGATGAGACCAATAAACTGGACAGAAGTGCTAAACTCATAGATAATATAAGACAATTCTGGAGGGAGGACATTGAGCAATTCTATCCCGAACTGGCAACACCACTCTAAGAAGGAGGCCAAGCGGAAACTCAAACCACAGGCACTTCGTGCCGCAAGAGAAAGACGTAGACAGTTGATAAAGCGTCTACTTACCCCCAACAAGGGGGTTTTTTCATGTATTATAGCCATATCAAACGAAAACGCTGATGCCAGTTCAACAAGAAATCAAATCCCAACTTGCAAAACTGCTTGCTACTGAGGACATTATAGTAGAGCACAAGCAAGTTCCAACTGCCCAGTTCAATGTGCAGACCCGTGTATTAATTCTTCCTCAGTGGGAGAAAGCAAGTAATGATGTATATGATATGCTTGTGGGTCATGAGGTAGGACATGCACTCTTTACACCCAATGAAGATCCTCCAAGTCATATTCCACATCAGTTTGTTAATGTGTGTGAGGATGCAAGAATTGAGAAGTTGATGAAGCGTAAATATATGGGTATTGCCAAAAGTTTCTATAAGGGTTATACTGAACTCCATCAACAAGACTTCTTTGAGATAGCTAATGAAGATATTGATACTTTTAATCTTGCTGATCGGGCTAATCTATACTTTAAGGTGGGTTCGCTCCTTAATATATCTTTTTCAACTCCTGAAAAGGAGATTATCTCTCTAATTCAAAATGCCGAAACGTTTACTGAAACCTTATCCGCAGCAGAAGCGTTATATAATTTCTGCAAGCAATCCAAGGAAGAAACAGAATCCAGAGAAAAGGAACTGGAGGCAAAACAAGATGCTCTCTTGGATATTGAAGGCAGTGGGGATAACAACCTTGACGGTACTGGGGATAATACTACTCCCCTTTCTGACACTGATAGCGATGCTCCTGTGGAAGATAGGGTCGATAATACTGATAGTGATTCTTGGGTGGATGATTCTAGTTCTTCTTTAGATGAACTTCATACGGTAGATGCATTAGAGAGTAAACTTCAAGATCTTGTTGATTCTAATGCAGTTGAAAATGTGTATGTTGAAGTTCCTGAAGTTAATTTAGATACTATCATTACATCTAATGAAGAAGTTCATAGGGTTATCAATCAATCATGGGCAGAGCAGCAAGCAAGAAGGGATAATAATACAGACTATCCTAAAGAATTGTTAGAATTATATCCACAAAATTTATTCGAGGAGGTAGACAGTGAGTTTCATAAATTTAGAAACGATGCAAAAAAGGAAGTCAGTTACCTTGTCAAAGAATTTGAGTCTAGGAAATCAGCTAGTGCGTATGCTCGTTCTAGTACAAGTCGCACTGGGGTTCTCGATACAACGAAGCTTCAGACATATAGATTCAATGAAGACCTCTTTAAGAGAGTTACGGTGCTTCCTGACGGGAAAAACCATGGATTAGTTTTCATTCTTGATTGGTCAGGATCAATGAATATTGTTCTTCAAGATACATTGAAGCAACTGTATAACTTAATCTGGTTCTGTAAGAAAGTTCAGATTCCATTTGAAGTTTATGCTTTTACCAATGAGTTTCGTAAAAGAGTAATACAAGAAGCAGAAGCTATGCATCACTGGCATGATGTTAATTTAGAAAAACATTATGAACCAAAGGAAGGTCAATTTGTAGTTGAGGATGAATTTACTTTAATGAATCTTTTTACTCATAAAGTAAATGCAGCAACATTACAGCATCAAATGATAAACATTTGGAGATGTGCTAATTGCTTTAGTGATAAATTTGGTGTTCGTTATCAGTATCCACATCCAATGGTTCTTTCAGGAACTCCTTTAAATGAATCGTTGATTGCTCTTTATCAACTTCTTCCACAATTCCAAAAAGAGAATGGTGTTGAGAAAGTTCAGTGTATTGTACTGACTGATGGGGAGGCACATCAGACTCCTTATTATAAAGAAGTTACAAGACCTTGGGAACCAGAACCATTCATGGGATCAAGAAATGTTAATCCCCACTATACTTTCTTAAGGGATCGTAAGGTTGGTAAGACTTATAAGTTTGGATATGCATGGCACCAGTTTACTGATGTTCTTTTAAGAAATTTAAAAGATAGATTCCCTACTACTAACTTTATTGGTATCAGGGTTCTTGGTAAGAGAGATGCTAGTCAGTTTATGAGAATGCATAATGCTGATGAGAAGGTGCATAATGATTGGAGAAAGAACAAGAGTTTTGTTTTGAAGGACTCTGGTTATGATGCATATTTTGGACTTTCTTCTACTACTCTTGCACAAGATGCTGAGTTTGATGTTGATGAAGGAGCAACAAAGGCAAAGATAAAATCTGCTTTTGTTAAGTCACTGAAGACCAAAAAACTAAATAAAAAGGTACTAGGTGAGTTTATTTCCTTAGTTGCATGAAGACATTTAAACAATTCTTGGACGAAAGTAGTCTAAGTAGAATTAAAAGTAAATCTGACAAAGGAGGAATGGCAATCCTTTCCGGAAGTCGGGGTGACAAATCATCCAAAGAGAATAAAGCACGGGCTAAGCAATTAGATCGTGACATAAGAGGTAGGGGACTTCCTGGTGCTACTAAGGTATCTGGAAGATGGGATGAGAAAGACAAGAAGACTGGTGAAACCAAAAAGGTTAAAGAACGCAGTCACGTTGTCACCTCTGGCAAAATGGGTAAGAGGAAGTTTAAG
>VTLG01009084.1_pt1 | contig 12507 bp, 26 predicted proteins | sample 4694571 | NCBI WGS metagenome assembly VTLG01 (sample SAMN12604809, study PRJNA352737) | marine metagenome | biome: ENVO:00000447; feature: ENVO:00000209|ENVO:00000569|ENVO:01000036; material: ENVO:00002151; isolation source: viral sequences binned using virsorter ... | reverse complement strand
TTCTAAATAATTCTGCATCAAACCAATATAAGTCTTTTAGTTTTTCCTCTATCCATTCTAACTTTTGTTCTACTAATTCTTTATCTTCTGTATTCTTTTCTGTGTTGTCAGGAGATATTGCTTCTATGATCCCTGAAACGTGGTACTCATAGAATTTTTTATAAGTATAATAATATCTGCTTGTCTTTGAATGATATTGATTTAGCATTACTCTAGCTATGTAGAATGTTAATTGTTTTTTTTCTATGATCTCATTAATCCTGTCTTGGTCGCATTTATATAGTTCTTCAATTACAAAACTAAATAAATCATCTTTACCTTTTTTACCTGCGATATTATAAGCCATATCTTTTAACTTGTCATAATTATCACTTAGGTATTTATTTAACATATTTTAATTACTGAGGGTATCTTTAATTGTTTTAACAAGTTATATTCTACATTACTAATTTTAGATATATCTATTTCAATTATATTATCAAAACGTTTATGTAGTTTCTTATAAATATAATTTTCTATATTATTGTTTTTTTTCAAATCTCGTAAAATAAAAGATAGTTCAGCACCTGTGTTAAACAAAATTGTAAACAAACGACTGTTAGTATCTGTATGATCCCAATGTAATCTATCTTTCCTTGTATTAAAAAATGTTGGCTTAACTATCATTAAACATTTAATTTAAATTTATACTCTTTACCACCTAATAAATTTTCAGTTTGAATAATATTATTTGCATAAATATGTGCATTGCCTATAAAAAATGTTATATTTTTTAATGGTATATTAATTTTATCAGCAATTTTTTTAATATGATATATATCACAAGGTAGCCCTAAATTACTATCAGCACTTCTTTGGTATACTGTTATCCATAGTTTTTTTTGAATTATTTGAAATTGAATTAAAGACAAACAAGGCAACTGACTTGTTTTTACTCCGGTCTCACCTATAAATAGTACATAGTTTTTTGAAGGTCTTTTTTCTTTATTTATTTTTAAAATTAAATTTGGTAGCTTTTTAAAATATGTAGGATATGTATTTACCATTGTTGGAAAACAATAATCCCACCAGTTTATATTCTGTTCTTTATACTTCGAAACATTAGTTTCTCCTTCCATATATAATTCTAATTCTTTTTCTAATAATTTTTTTGGTATTTTATGTTCTGTAAATAATAAATCAAGATCTTTCGTATATAAACTTAATTTTTGATTAACTAAATATATTATATTACCTTTTTTATTAGTTTGATATTTACCTCTTTTTAAAATATTTTGTAATAATTTATAGTATTTGTTCATTTTATTTGTCCTTTTAAGTAGCGCTGAATTACTTCTAAAGTTTCATCTATACCAGTACAGATTTCCGCAACATAACCACGCTTATTAAGTTCGTCGCGCCATTTTAATTGTTCTTTAGTAGCTTTATTATATCCTGTTTTTAATTCGATTGCAAGTCCATGATAAGCTCCCCGTGGTTCATACAAAAACAAATCTGGGAAACCACGCTTATATCCAGATTTTTTTGCTCTCATTCTAACAGAAATGTGTGGTTGATAATTACCTCCCATACTTCCACAGTATAGAACATTGCTTAAATCTAAGTATTGACATATAGCTTTTTGTAGTTCGTATTCTTTCATTTTTTTATCCATTTAGCGCCTGCATTTGGATTGTATTCTGAAACATATCCAAGTGTTTTTAGGTGTTGTTCATATTCTTTTTGTGATGAAGCATCTAGTCTTTTCATAATTAAAGAGTCGTAGTGATCTGGAAACTTATTCTTTTTCTTATTAAAGCCATTATTTATCCATCGTTTAGCCCTAAGGCTTAATGACCATGTTCGCTCAGTTTCCCACCTCATTCTGCTTTGTGACTTATTTAACTCCGACCAGTACAAAAAAAAGTCTTCTTTGTCATCTTTATTCATAAAATTTAAATCGTTAATGGCGTTTTTAAACGCAACTATTTTATCTTCTATTTTACTTTTGTTTACTTTACTTATACTTTTACTTATACTTTTACTAGCATTGCGGTCGCTATGCGTTTGCATTGCAGTCGCATTATTCCAGCGTTTATATGCGTTTTCTTTAGCTTTTACGCTCTTTGTGTTGATTTCTTCTATGTGTTTATTTAAACGCTTAGAGTAAAAACAACCATCTTCTATAACAAATAAATCAAAATCTTCCACAACTTGTTTTAATATATCAGGATCACATTGTAAACCATAAGCCAATATATCATATTGACTTGTACATATTTTATTTTCTTCTGTGAATAACAATTCTAATACTGCCCAGAATATGCCATAAGCCTCATACCCAAGTCTTGCTCTCATGGATATAATTCTGTAATCATTTCTTGCAGTAGAATCGTGATTAAAATAAGTTTTTTTCATATTATAAAATTTAAGATAATGCCCGTGCTAATATAGAAAAAGTATAAAACAAGTAAAACACAGGCACTATCAGGATTAATTAAAATGGTGGGTTAGTAGTTATATCATCTTCTAAATTAATGTGCTTTACATTTAAAGTAGTAAAAAACCTACCTTTCCACTCATTTGCTTTAATATAAAATTCTATTGTTGCAAACCTATCTAGCTTTACATTAGATTGGTGAACAGTAATTTTTTCTTTTCCAAATATTTCAAATTGATATTTATTATCAAAATCTGTTCCAGCTTCTATTATTGTTATTAACATTTTTTCGTGCGGATCTCCGCCCTTTTTATTTTCAATAGTTTCTATTTGTTTGTCTATTATTTTACCTCTTATTTTAAACATTTTATTTTATTTTTTAATTATTACTTCTTTTGAATTGTTCGCTTTCATCTTCGCCAAAACAGCCTAAAGCTGATAGCCCAACAAGCTTAAGACAGGCTCTGCTCATTGAACGTTTTTCGGCCATTTCCATTACATACCAGCTGCTAGTATTACCCTCATTATAAGTTTTTCCTTTTTTAGCACTACCAAATGTTTCTATTTTTTTATCACCATACTTTGCTCTTGCTTTAACACAAGCAAAATTTTCTTCACATTTAATAACATCATATTCAATTTCTAGATTATTATTAGCCATTATTTTTTCTATGCCAGCTCTAGTGATAATTTTATAGTGCTGATGTGAAAACACGTCTTCTGGTGCTAAATTGTTTTCTATATATAATTTATTTAATATATCTTTTTTTGTTTCCATATCTAAAATGGTTTTATAAATTTAACAATGTCCAAGCCCAAATGTTCGCATAGCCTTTCAGCATCGTCTACACTTAGTTTTCCTGGATTTTTTAATCTTTTTTGCGTAGTTGGATATGACCAACCTAATGCTCTTGATATTGAAGCATCTGTGTGTTTAGGTTCTTTAGACCTCATTTCAATTTCAATAACTTTTCTACGTTTATATCGTGAATTCATATATTAATATTTAATAATTAGTAACTTAGTTTTTTTGTTCTTTTAATTCAGATAATTCTGCTAATGTCATTTCGTCAATTTCTTCATCTGTATAGCCTAGTTTATTTAAATTATTTCTGTAATAATCCCAGGGGGAAATATGCTTTTTCATATATTATTTTTTTTAGTTAATATGCAAGTATAAATAAATTATTCTATAAAACTTAAAAATTATTTAATAGTTATTAACAACTATAATGTTAATAAATAAAAAAATACGCTGCTATAAAGTATAAAGATTTTTTTATATATTTGTTTCATATAATTAAAACAAGTATTAAATTAAAATATAAAAATTATTATGGAAACTTATAAAACTATTAAATTAACTAGAAAAGAATGTGTTGCTTCTTCAACAGCAATTGAAATTTTTTTAAGACAAGAAGAAGAAAGTCTAAAGCATTTTAAAGAAAAGCTAGAATGTCCTGATTCACCAGCACAAGCTAAAAAATATCTTACTATTATAGCTGACAACCGAAGGAGAATAAAAATATTAAACCCACTTTTAGCTAGAATTACGGGAATGGAATATACAATTAAACATACTTTATAATGGTACAAGAATATATAATAACAGGCGAAGGATATTACAACACGCAAGTTGCAAGTCCAGTGTCTTTAAAAGAAATTGGAGATATAAAATGGGGAAGAGGAGCTATACATTTTAAAGGCACCCCAGAGCAATTAGACACTTTTATAGACACATTAATACAAGATGAAACCTATTTTAAATACAGGGATCATTTTACTAAAGAAGAATATAATAACCTTGAAAGAATAACTATACTATGATTATAAAATTAAAATGGGGCACACATAAACAGATTGTTTATGACTACCTACTAAAAGGAAATAAAATAACAACTAGAGATGCTATGATTGACCTGGGCATTGCAGACCTGCAAGGTACAATTAGAGATTTAAAAAAAGCAGGCGTTCAAATTAAAGATAAGTATATCAGCGTTCCAACTAGATATGGTAAGAACGCAACAGTAAAAGAATACTGTTTAGCCAGTCTATTTTAAATTTTTGATTATCTCGCTTAGACGCTTTTTTATACCTTTAGTATCATAAACCTTATTAAGGTTTTTGTCATAGGTATAATAAGCGTTTAGCTTGATTTCTTCACTATATATATTATTATCCATAATTATAATTTCATTAGTAAATTTATGGGTAATTTTCCGTTATTCAAAACGACCGCACACCCAATAGCGGGTTTTTTTCCTGATTTTGCATAAGCCATTGCATAACTTTCGTGATCAATTCCACAACCAACTTGCATACCAAACACTCTAAAATTTTGACCAACATAATGTTCGCAATATGCTTGTGTATGTAAATGACCTTGCACAGTATTCATCATATCTGCTCTACATTTAGTTCTAGCTGTCCCGCCTTCCCCGTGTATATATTGAACACCATCTTTAACATATCTTTCTACAAAATTCCAATTAGGCACTTCTAAGACTTCTTTGTAGCTTTTAATCCATTTACTAGGAATAGCAGATGACTGTGCCTTACGCATCACCATTCTATCGTGATTTCCTATAATAACAGTTGCTTTAGGAAATGCTTTATACCAACGTGAAATTCTTTTAATTGATAAGTCTAATTCATCAGCTCCACCCATTCCATCAGCAGATGTTTCGTGATAACTAGAATAATGATTGTCTATAATATCTCCAATAAACACAACTTCTGTACAGTCAAATTCATCATATTTAGATAAACAAAATTCTAAGTATTTATTGTTTTTTAATTCAAAAGGACAATGAAGGTCGCCAACGCAGAGCACGTTATTATATCCATTGCCATTATTTTTGCGATTAGTTTTTATTAAGTCATATTCTGACTCAGTTAATCTAGGTCTGTATGGTCTTAAATTATCTATTTCTTTTTAATTTTTTCTAAACCTCTGCTTCCGAAATATGCTCCAATCGTTGTAATCAAACATATTTCTAACAGGGCAACCCACCGTTCTTCTACGTTAAAATTAATTGCACCACTATCAATAAACACTAATAATACTGTTGATACTATTAGAAATGCTAATGTTAGTGGTCTAATATTTGCAGGTAACCAACCTGCTTTTGCATCAGCTTCCCATCTTCTAGTAATCTGTTCTTGTGCATTAGCTTCAGCATTAGCTAAGATTTCTTGCATCTTATTTTTTAAAGCTAGTTTTTCTTCTTTAGTTGTTACCACTTCATCAATGATTTCTGAAGCATTTCCGATTATTGATTTAAAAATTCCCCCTAGCATTATAACGATTTATATTCTATTAATGGTCTATATTTTGTTTTGTTGTTTTCATTCTTATAAGCAACTAAAACTTGCCTTCTATTGTCGCTAACCTTCCAACTAAGATGAATCCATGCAGGTCGCATAGGGTCATTATATTCGGTGCTATCTCCAAACTCAAGTATTATTTGGTCAAAGTCTAAGTCTAAATCTACAATGGTTTGATATATTTTGAGGTTATCCATTTTACCCCTTTTTACAAATTGTAAATCTACTGCTTCATATCTACAGTGTTGTGAATTTGCTGATGATCCTATTGCTTGTGATAAAGCAGGACTTCTATAGCCGCTTGTAATTCTCAAAGCACCTAATCGGTCACGAATGGTCTGGAGAAAAGCGGCTAGAAGCCTTAATTTTATAATGCCCTCTTTTGTGGGTTTGTTGCTTAATCCAAGTCGTAATGCTGTATTACTTCTTGTAAATTCCTGCAACGTAAAATTCCTTGTTAATCTCATTCAAATTTTGCTAAATAAACTTTGTCTATTGCATCTTGTAAATCATTAATAGAAATATCAAGCTCCATCATTATATTTGCTTCATACCTTGCAATCTCTACATTGTTATCAAATACAATTAAAGTAGGTACTGCAAGTATATTATGCTTTTCTTGTTCTTCAGGATTGTGGCATATAACAACATCAGACTTTTCACAATCTTTTAAAGCTGAAATACTATAATTATTATCTGCATTCCATTCACTATTATAATGAACTACTTTTACTTGAGCATTGCAAGAACCAATACAAAAAAAGAAAAGTCCTAGTATTATATATGGCAAACTATTAATTGACATTATCCATTTTGTTTCTTAAATACTTCATATCTTCTTTAATCTCCTTAACATCTTCTTGCGTTGAAAGGATAGAAGCTCGTATCAGCTTGTCCTTCAGTTCAAACTCTTTCTCACTAATAGGCATTTCAGGTAATGTCTTAGCAATTTCAACTTCTGCCATTAGTGTAAAATAAGTAGCAGACAATGATATTACAAAACCTATTATTAAAGCTATTGTTTTTAAGTCAAGTGTGAATTCTGAGTTTTCGTTTATTTTCATTTGTTACAAGAGTTATCACATTTTTTACCTGAGAACTTTTCTACACCGCTGATCCCAAAACAGCCTAAAACAACCCATACGAAAGAGTCATAAACAAATTCATTTATCAGCAAATCTTTACCCATTGCCCCTGTGACTAAATCAGTTATCATTATTAAGCACATAATTATAAAAGCAACAAATCCAATTATTGCCTTTTCATTCCAATTGTTATTATCTTTAAATATATCCATTATAATTTATATTTTATTAAACCATTTTGTATGTAAATTCCTTCAGGCCTTATTATTGTTCTCCCGTTAAGGTCATACAATAATCCTGTATTTTTTGACTTGTCTAACACTTCTTGCATTCCACTATTACAAGGCAATCCTGTTGCACAATCAACATATTCTGTAATAATGATTTCTTGAAACTCAACAATAGTGTCTGTTAGATATTCTGTTTGTATTATTGTGTCTATTTGAATTACAGGTATTTCAACAAATACTGTATCACAGCTTTCAACATATAATCCGCAATCCGCTAGAGTTGTTGGAACGGCATTCGCTTCATCTGCGCCATTGACACAATCGTCCCAACCATCATTAAGATACTGTAAGCCACCAAGACCATTAGGAACGCAACCAAGAGGGCTATACTGAGTCCAATTAGATTCATCATCTCCACAATAAAAACCACCTGTTTCCACGCATAATTCACAATTTGTTTGACTAAAAGCATATCCATATATTAAAAATAAAAACAATAATTTTTTCATAACTAAAAGATTAAATAATTAAACCCAAATTTGCACTCATAGACAGGCTTATCCCAATACCTTAAATGTGTACCTTCTACAAACAACCCTAAGTGCTTTGTAACTCTAACGCCTAATATAGCTCCAGAATCCCAATCTAAGCTTTCTAAGGCACTTTCTCCATGCTCATAAGAGAATTCATCTAGACCATAGTGTAAAGGCATTAGATTCGCCCAAATGTGAATCCAATAATTAGGGTCATATTTATAGTATGCTAACCCTAGTACTAAACTAAGTTCATTTTGCATACCTAATTTTTCTAATTCTTGTTCATTATAATCAGCTATTGCTTGACCAAAATAGTGTTTATAAAACTCATCATTAGATGTAGCTAATAATTCATCATTTTTAAACCAATGCCATCTGCCATTTACAAATTGATTAGAATAACCAAATTCTTCTGCTAATTGTCGGAATGATTGTTCTCCTGGAATCCAAAGGTCATCAATCGGTGTTATGCCATAAGGATTATGTTGTCTAAATACACCCCCAAATGTAATATCAAAACCACCTTTAGTAAGTCTTAATCTAGCATCTAATGAATTGTATCTAAGATCAACACGTTGTCTATCTGTGTATTGTGCTTTTATTACAAATCTTTTACCTAAATATCGTAGCCAATAATTCTGCTCATTAAGTGTGTCACCACGACTGCGTATATACGAATAATTAACAAGATACTCAAAACCAACAGCGTTGGAAATAGTAACATTTTCTGCAACATTGTCTTCTGTCCCATAATACCAACTCTTTATTTTTTGTTCATAACCAAAACGAGCAACCTTTCTTATTCCAACTGTTAAATTAAAATCGTATGGATTTATTTGTGTAACATCTTCGTAACCTTTATCAATAGAAATATAATCTTGATTTTCAATCATACTTGTATTCATATTCATAGATGTATAAATAGTAGAATACTTGAAAAAGTCTATTTGTCCAAAAGACAAAAATGGAATTAATAATAATAAATACTTCATTATGATATGTCTATAATTCTATAAGTAACCCATACTTCCATTGTGTTTGTAGAACCGCCATCAGGCGCAGCAGTTCTCGCCCACATATACAAACCCTTGTCATCAATACCTTCACTACCATTTGCACCTTTAGCAGACCCCTCTTGACCTTGAAAAATCATTGATACACCATCATACGTAGATGTTTTCGGCCAAAATCTAGTGCTTGACCAATAATAGCCTGTTTCTTTATTTTTGTGACCAATAGTAAGCCCCATAGTCGTGTTGTTTCCTGATGCCCCTACTGTTTGTTTACAATAAACACTAATAGGTATAATTGCAAACCCTGCTCCTGGTGAACTTACTAAAATACGACCATCTGAATTTAAAGCCAAAAACTCTGCATTTGTAATTGTGATTTTATCAGTTTGAACAATAAATTTATTATCAATCTTTTTACTCGTTCCTGCTGCTGAGCCTGTCGTGTCGTTTACATCAACAATCATTAACAAATCCCCTGTTCCTGGTGTCGTTACTAAAGCTGATTTATCGGTTAACCTTTGTCCTGCCATTTTTATTAGTTTTAGTTAATTTTTTAATATAATTTTTTAACTTCTTAAAGTTCTCCAAACTGCTTGGATATTTTCTATGCTTCTTAACATCCATAAATAGTAATATCTGCTCCTTGTAAAAAACTTTTCATTCTATTGCTTCTAGGTGCTGTGGGCTCAAGATTTATTCCTGCAAAATAATTATTAACCGTAGGGTCTAAATCAGCACCACTATTAGTAGAGTATTCAGGAAATGAACTCTCATTATTTCTTAAGTAATCTATACAACGCTGACGATAAAATTCAGCTGCATCAGTAGCTGTATTCATTACAGGCTCTAAGTCCTCATAAGTAGCACTAGATGACTGTTCTGTTGCTCCCATAACCACAACTGCATTATTAACAAATCTTAGCCTTAGATAAGGTACTAAAGAAACAAAGCTAAACTGCACTAATGCAGGTTGTATATAATCTTCTACTAAAGTTTTATAAGCACCTGTTAATGAACCACCTTGAATATCTGATTTTAATTTAGCATCTAAATCAGTGCCTAGAATTGGTAGTATATTCATATCTTGTGCTAATAAGATATAAGGCATTATTAGGTCATCTTCAACTGAACCGCCAATCGCTGAGTCTTTTTTTAATCGTGTAGCTGATATGTATAATGTGTGTTGTATTGCCATATTTTAATTTATTTTAAACGGGTGTTGATCTACTTCTTTCTTTTTCTACTCTTGGTTTTAAAAATCCGTGATTTGGCATTTTCCAAGTTGTTTTTCTCATTTCTGCATCATCAGGCATTGGCATTTTGCCATTAGCAAATTGTTGTGAAACTAATCTGAAATTATTTAATGTTCCATTTGGCAAGTATTCACCTTCTGTATATTCTTTTCCATCAACATCAACGAATGTTTGACCTTTAGGAACTTGCCTTCTAAAATAGAACACTCGTTCCCATTTATGTTTGCAATTAGCACCGCCCTTCCATAATGCGATATTATATGTGTTAGAACCACCTGGTCCAAAGCCTTTATTCACAGCTTTTTGTGATGCCTTCTTTAAATCTTCCATTCTATATAATGTGCCTTGCTTAGATTTAGCAACCATTTTTTCACAAAATTTTCTGCTTGTTACTTTACCTGTTTTATTGTCAATAGATAATGTTTGTGAGTATCTATATAAAACCCTAAACATACCTATATCACTAGAACTATCAGCAACATTTGGCGTTCCTGCAGGTGCATAAGCAAACTCGTGATACCTACTATCTATATTGTGTTCACTTAGTTCTTCAATATGTGCTTCAAACCACTCATCAGCATCTAGTGTAATTCCTATTTCATCAAAATAGTCCAAACACACATCATCATCTTCAACTTCTAAAGCCTTCATTTCTACTAATTCTTCTGTATTTATATCTTCTTTTGTTACACCTTCTTTTTCTTGATCTTCTTCACTCTGAGTCTTAGTAACTTCTAAATCAATGAAATCAGCAGGTTTAAGCGATTTAAAGTACAAATCAAGGTTTATATCATTAACTCTAAATATCTTTTCTAAACCCTTTAAAAGTGTGTTCTGGAACGGAACAACCACAGTATTTGAAAACAAACTAAAGGCATCACGCAATTCATCAGCATTATTACCTAAACCTCCGCCTTCTGCTCGTATTCCAAATAATATCGGTGATGTAACTCTATGACCTGCTAGAATCTGATTTACAGATTGTTTGCTTATACCTTCCCAAGCTGATTGTGCATCATTCATTTGGATAGGTTCTATTTTTGGTGCTGAGTCAGATCCATCAGAAAATGTTAGTAATATCTTGCCCGCCGAATTTGACCCTGCAAATTTAGAATTGATTTGTCGCTCTATAGTCCTACGCTCCTCTTCGCTAGGCACTCCCTGATTGAAGGAAATGTGCATTGACGGGCTCATGCCTGACGTGATATTACTGAGGTGAAATTGCGATATCTCTAGCTCACATTGAATCCAATTCGTAGCGGCTATGTAATCTGGGCAAAAACCATAAAACAAAGCAGGGTTTTTATCTCTAATCATTAAGATTTGACTTGCTTGTGTTCTATCTTCTGTATTAAAAGCTGCATAAGGTCTAGGTTTGTATTCTCCCTTTTTAGCTTTAGACCAATCAGCAGAATAGTAATAAGTATTTATTTCACCATCAATCATTTTGCCACTTCTTATGTATTGAGCAGGTATGTGGTGTATTTTAGCAATCTTACTTCTATCTCTTGACCATATAACATTAACATAACACCCACCAAATAGCTTTAAATCTAATGCTAAATCTTTTAATACATCATCATCTGAATTATGTAAAAGTTCTGTTAATCTTAAATATGATTCTTTAGTGTCTATAGATTCATCAACATTAGTAGCTGCTAAACCCTCACCATATATCATTGCCCCTATTGACTTTACCAAAGCACCATTGATAGCACTTCCTAAGAATAGGTCTAGTAAGTAATTAGGGTAAAGGTTATCCTCACCAAAAGAAACCCAATCATTTCTAGAATCTTCTACTAAATGAGGTATGTTGTAATGTGATAATTTTATTAAATCTAAATTCATATTTAAAATGTTATATAAACGCTTTCTGTATCAGAATCGTTAGTTGTATATTCACTATATGTCACAGGTTGTACATCACTAGTAGCAGATAAGTTTGCTAATTGTGTGCTAACAACAGTTAATCCTGTTGGGTCTAAATTACTAGCAGATGTGTTTTGATAAAAAGTAATGTCATAAAACCCTAAAGGATAATTAGTAGAACCTAGAAAAATAGTACCTGTAGTTAAATTTTCTCCTGAACTAGAAGCTAAAACAAAAATTAAAATAGAAGCTACTCTAGAGTTAAGGTAATTAGTGCTACATATAAAAGTTTTAGATTTTCCTGTAAGCTGACTAGTCAAAGTTGCTAAAAGTCCATAATCTGTATTGGTCATTAGGTCCTGTACGGCAAAATACTGGATATTTATATATGTTGTATCATCTCTAAATAGTTGTATCATTTTTCAATAAAATACTTATTATAATAGTTTGGTTTTTGTTCTTTTAATAATTGTAATTGCTCTTGATTTAAAGAATGTTTAAATGTCTGTTTATATTTATCCTTCAAAACTATCATCTTTCTTTTTCTTTTTTGGTTTGTCTTCTATGAAATAAGAGTTTCTAATGCTATCTCCTAGTTTCTTAATTTGTAACTGTGTTAAATCATTTAAAGGTAAATTGCAGTTAGGCACTGTTTTCCCTTCATACTCTTTTTTAACTTTCCAAGCCATAGTAGTTTACTATAAATATAAAAGTTTAATTATTGTTTTTTAGTGTACAAAAAAAGGGGTAAAAATACCCCCTTTTTATCTGTTAA
>VTLG01006602.1_pt1 | contig 12508 bp, 10 predicted proteins | sample 4694571 | NCBI WGS metagenome assembly VTLG01 (sample SAMN12604809, study PRJNA352737) | marine metagenome | biome: ENVO:00000447; feature: ENVO:00000209|ENVO:00000569|ENVO:01000036; material: ENVO:00002151; isolation source: viral sequences binned using virsorter ... | reverse complement strand
AGAAGGAGATGCATAAATCCATTTCTGGTCATTTTGAATTGCATAACGAAAATCTAAATTAGGGCCAGGATCAACTGCACCTTTCTGGTATTCTGAATATGCTCCTGCATAGATCGAATTTGCATCAAGACCTCCAGGCTGTGTTCCAGTTACACCATTGTCCGTATTTGTAATAGGTTTGTGTGTACCACCAACTGCTGGAAAAAATGGATTTGCATTTACCAAAGGATATACTGCCCCAGATGTTCCTACCTTGATTGCACTTGATTTCAAATCATAATTACTTGAACGAAATACATCATCGGCAGGACTTGTCAATGCAGTATTGTATGGGCCAAGTTTTGATTGAAATTCTGCTTTATCCAATGTCGTACATTCTTCTGCATTATGTGCAGCAGTATCTACTGTTCCGTCACTATTGAGATCTGTTCCATCATTTCCTGCACCAAGTGGTTTCCAAGTAGCATAGTCAAGTTCCAATCCTTCTGGTGCAATAATAACATTTGCAAAATTTGAATATGCTTCTAGAGTAACCACACCACCATGTGTTTGATCTTCCCATGTCTTGAGAGGATATGCAAGATAAGTGCCTGGCAGTTTAGTTGGAAGAGTATTATCATAACCTCCTGTTGCATCACCAGCAGTTGCAAGTGCTTTTGTCAAAACCATCTTAGCTGCAACTGTACTTCCTCCTGTACCAGAAGTAGGAATGATATTTGAGATACGAACTGGTTCAAGTTCCTTAATCCAAAAATTTCCTGTATTTGCAGCAGTATCTATTGTCCAAGTTCCTGTTCCAGAATTGAATACCTTTACTTGTTTATCTCTTGCCAAGTACCATGCACCGGCCTTTGTTCGACTATCGATAGATCCTGTAGCACCACTCGTTACTCCCGAAACAGTATTTCCTACTGCAAATCCTACATCAAGGTTTGCAGATTGAAAAACAACATTTGCAGTTGCATTGACTGTTCTTGCTCGAACAGCTGCAGATGCATTACTCGTTCTTCCAAAAACAATATTTTTAACTAATGAGAAATCACCAGTTGGTGCAGACAAACCAGTATTTGCAGTTGTAAAGGTTAATGTATTTCCAGTTATATCTTCCACTTCAAATACACCATTAAACTCATCGAATTCATCATCTGCACCTTTAAGAACAATTCGTTCTCCCGAAAGAATACCATGATCATCGGGAGTTTCAACTGTAACTGTAGTTCCTGTTCTTGAAATAGAATTTGAATCTAAAGTAATAGTATTTGATAGAGGAAAACCTAGAGTAATATCTGTGTTTGAACCAGTATCAAATGTGCTTCCTGTAAGTGTTATATTGACTTCAGTATTTGAACCAACATCAGTAGAAAAAATTGCTGCATTTGTAGCTCTGTCCGTCAACAATTCTCCTGCAACAAATGTACCTTCTGTATCGAATGTTTCTAATAAAACAGTTGATGTATTTGCAGCCGATTTGATTGTACAAGTATTGTTTGCAAAATCCAGAAGTTCTTCAGATGCAGAAAATGTTCCGACTACATTTGTTACTTCCATCCATACATAAGTATTTCCTGTGTAGTGATCTTCTGCAAGATCATACCCTGCTCCTATATGACCTCCTGCAACTGGTTCTGAATTTGCAACCATCGAATAGTCATATCTCACATCCGAATTTGCAGTAGGTGCAATTGCAGTTCCACGATAGATTTCTCCATTGATTGTGTTTGCAGGAAGAAAAGGTTCGGCCGTTGTTGGTGTTGCATAAGGTGTAGTATTCTCATCTACTGAAATCAACTCTCCGTTTGCTCGACTTCGTGTGAGAAAGTACTTTGAAAAATCTGTAAAGTATTTTGCAGATACACCATCATTGTCTGCAATAGTAGTATTTGCATTTGTAGTTGTCGATAAAGTAACTTGTCCACCATCATCGTTTATATCATGTAAAACGATAAAAGGAAGAGTTGTCTTATTCCCTTGTGTTCCATCTTCCAACTTAGGCATAGTCAATGCACCAGTAGAAGTGTATGCCGTGCCTGGAGCTAAATTAAATTTCATAATTCCCGAAACGGATGCACCATGTAACAATGCTCGTTGTTGTGCAAGTTTCTCACATACAGTTGGTAGAGGATCAGAATTAGAATGAGAAGTATTTGCGGCTCCTCGTAAGAAAGGAGTAAACTCTGCTTTCATCAGATCTGCAAGTTGCACCTCATCACATATTGCAATTCTTGCAAAAATGACATTATTTGGCCCTCTTGCAATATCTGCCTTTACATCAACTTTTTTCTGTTCTATATCCATAATTTTTCTTTAACTTATCGGCCCCGTAAATGGAACTGGTGGAGAGCCTGGAATTACTCCTATAACTTGTGCAGAAAGAGTGAATGTATTTAACTCTTTTGCTAATTTATTTGCAAAAATTGTTGCACTAGGATTTGGTGAACTAAAGATATCTATCAACCCCGCAATCAATCCCCCCAATCCTGCTGCTGTTACTATCGTTGTTTGATGAACACTTATAAAAGTTCCCAAACAATTATTAAATGCCTTTGCCATTTTCTGTCCTGTCAATGCACCAGCAGGACTTGTTCCACTATAAATATCTCCCAATTCTTGTCCAAGTGCAGATGTGCCGGGCATTGCAGTAAATGATCCTGCTCCTGCATTCATTCCTGTCGAACAATAATTCATATATGCTTTTGCAGTATTAAGTCCTACTAATTGTGGAGAAGGATTTCCTGTTGGCCCCTTCTCATATACTCCTATCAATTCTGCTTGTAAAGTTGCTACTATTAACGGCATATCATCCTAGAAAACATTTTTTAGACATTGCTTGTAAAATCTTTGCTGCATACTGGGGCATAATCGGCCCTGTCGGCCCAACTGAACTTGGATGTTGATGGTCTTTAAATATGTCCATCAAAAATGTTTTTCCAAGAATCATTGGTTCTGATTGACCACCTACTGTGACTAATGATCCATCTATTTGACAAAGTGCATCTGCTTTAATATTCACCAATGCACCCTCAACTGCAGCTTGTACTAATCCTTTTAACTTTGCAATCGTTGTTGCCTGTATATTGATTCCCGATGGGCCAGTATTTGATTTGATATCAATATCTCCCAAAGGTGCTTTAATTGCAATCTGACCCATTGAACCCATCGGCCCGACATTTAAATCAATTCCTCCTGTCAAAATTCCATCGAAAGTTTCTAGAACAATTTTACCTAAAAGTGCTTTGATCAATTTTGCATTTGTATTTCCAATCATCACATCTAAATTACTAATAACTTCTTCAGAAGACCCACCGATTGTTTGAGACATTGCACCAAACGATGAAATGTTGGTTGCACCCATAGACCCTAAAGTCAACTTACCAGCATTCAATGAATACTCACCTTGTGCATCTGCTTTATAACTTCCTTTGATTACATCAGATGCAGCATCATCACTTCTTATAATTTGTCCTGCTTGAAGAACCAAAGTATTAGCAGCATCTAAAAGAACATTTCCACCAGAAATCAGAGTAGTTCCTGCGGGAGCTCCAAGAATGATATCTCCATTATTTGCAGTCACAACCATATCATTTGAAATATTCTCAAACTTACTTTGTGCATAACTGGAAATGGAATCAAATCTTACAATTTTCTTTTCTTGTCCATCTACGATTGATTCATGATTTCCTACTACCATGTGATAATGTGTTCCTGTTACATTATCAACTCTATTTCCTTTTGGATGAAATTCTGTAAATGTTCCAGAACGATGATACCAATGTAATCTTTCTTTTGTTGGTGTATCATCAACTTCGATTAAATGTCCACTTTCCGATTCGTAAACATGATTAAAAGGATATGCAGCCGAATATGCAGATGGTGGTTGTTCAATTTTTACTGGATCGTTATCTATCGTAAAAGAAGTAGGATCTACTTCGGTTGTTGCAGTTTCAGATAAACGAGTAAGTAGATTTGCAGAAGGATTAAACTTCATCTTAATTTGACCACTACTCAAATTTTGATTTTTAGATCCTATAATCCCTGCATCTGGTAAACCAGTTGAACTATCATTTACTCCACGAGCATAAATTGAAGTAGTTGGTTTATCCTTATATCTTGGATAAAGAGATTGTCCAGATAATGCTTGTCTTTCTTCATTTGTATATTCATCAATTTCAACTTCCGCCCCTGCTTTAAAATTTAAATCTTTTGGTGGAAACGGCCAACCCATAAGAGATATTGCGGGTGGTTCTACTGCTGGAACTTGTTGTCTATCTACATTAAGTACATCTAATCGTGAATCATTGAAACCAGTATTTTGTTTTGCAAATTCTGCTGGTATACCATGCATTGTTCCCATCATCACGGGCTCTTGTGCAAGTTCCCCATCACGATAATAACCCATCACCCATGTTCCCTCAACTGGGCCTACTGGTGCTTCTCCTGCATTCGTTTGACTTGCAGAAGTAATTGGCATTACTGGATATGCCCAAGGCAAATTTTCAGTTGGAAGTTCTGATTTATTTGCGGTATGCCATCCTAAAATTCTAACTCTACATCTACCGAGCATCAACGGATCTTTACGATCCTCAACAACTCCATGCCACCAAATAAATCCGTCTTTACCTTGAAAATAATCTTGACTCATGATTCTGTACTCACTTCAGTTGTTTGGCCTGGAATACGTTTTGCAAAAGAATTCTTTATCAATTCTAAATCTGTAGTATATTCTTCAGAAGAAATACTATGATGAATTTTAGAAATCAAATAATATCCACTATAAAGTTGATGTCCTACATCTATTGCTCCCATTCCTGTATCTGGTGGTATAGATGAAGGAATTTCAAAACGAACTAAATCTCCTACGTGTCTAGATGAATTTCCACTAACTGTAAATGCAACTATGATGTTATCAAATTCTTGTATCTGAGCATCCCTTTGTAATAACCAATTTTCTACTTTATTTGGTTTTGCATCATTATCTTTAAATGTTTTTGAAGTAACACCTATTGAAGTACTAACTGTTTCAAAATTAGGTGCAGCAGGAGATGGTGGTGAAATAAACATAACATCATGTTCTTTTGTCGTTGTTGCTAATCTTATTGATGCATCATTAGATCCAAGATAATCGGATTTTTCACTTATCAGTTTATTTTGCATCTTGTCTTTTGGATGTATATCCGTTGCGATAAAATCTGCAAATATTCTTTGTGAATCATCCTTTGCTTGAGTAGGATCAGTTGATATTTCTGTTACTCCTGTTTCTTCATCTACTCTTTCTGTTTCTGGTTCTCCTTCTTTTTTATAATAATCAAATTTGATTTCATCATATTTCATACGAACAGGATCATATGCAATCAATTTAGATCCATACATTCCATTTCCTAAATTCTCTAAAGTTTTAAAAGAACTTCTTATCTCATAACGATCTACACCAAAATAATCCAATGCTATATTCTCAGTTCTTCCTGTTGCTGATTTTGGTGTGTATTGATAAAGTGGAACTCTTCTTTTAGCTCTCTGTTTAATTATCATACTCTCAATAGATTCATAGAAAAACCCAGTTCCTAACTTTTCATAAAACACGAAAAGAGAGCCTGGAGCAAATGGTAATTGATTTTTTTCTGGATCATCGTGTTCTGATTCTTCCTCTTGATAAGAAACAGAACGAGATGCACAGAAGTTAATTGCTTGAAAAGGATTCCAATTAGGAATAATTACATTTTGAGGTGTTGCAGTTTTTTCTATAAAATGACTTTTTTGATACTTAGGAATGATATCTTCGTTAATCTTATCTAATGCATCTTTTACTATCGTGTGATAAAATTTTCCCTTATATCCTTTACTGATTTTTCTCTTCAAATTTAAAACATATTCATAACTCACAAAATATAATTTATAAGCTTTTCCTGCTTGACCTTCTGTTAAATTGACTTCTTGACAATCATATATTTTAAATATTTGTTTTGTCGTTTCTTCACTTTTTTCTTGTGAAGCCAGTTCTCTTTTTTCTTGAAAATCTGTTCCTGTTCCTTCAGAGCCAGGAGTTCCAAAAGAAATAACCAAATCCTCATCCCCAATAATAGGAATAGTCTCTGCAAGACCTTGATTGTCTATAAAATCAAGAGTTCCCTTCAAAACATTAGAGAATAAATCTTCATAAATGTCCAGAGACACAAAGACGCCGGGGGCATTAAGATGTATTACATTTTGATTATTTCTAGAATGTATAGAAACTTCCCTTAAACGGAAATCTCCACCCATCCTTGAAGTGGAGTAATCTGGTGACTCAAGTTTTTTATCCGTTGCTGTTGTGTTTTCTGCCATATCATTTTTATGCTGCGAACATACGTTTTACTTCATAATCTACATCTTGGATAATAGAAGCATTTATCAATTTAATATCTCCCTTTTCAACATTCTTATCAAATTCCCAATCATATTGAGAAATAGTAGTTCTACTATTTTCGGCCAAAGCATTATATGCAGTTTGATCTACAATATACTGAACTGCGGGAATTCTTTCAGATATTCCAGTTCTTGCAACTTCTGAACGAATTATCTGATAATAATATTTAACTGTAGAAACTGCGGTATCTACACTACCATATTTTGTAATAATGTATTCTTCAAATTGTGGACTTGCTAAAGGCCAATCGAACACAGGATCATAGATATCATTAAACAGTAAAATTAAATATGCATATCCCACCGAACCATATGCATTGAATGACACAATATCTGGTCGCTCTCCATCCTTCACTCGATAAGGATAATAATCGGTAATCTCATCTATAACCTTAGCCTTAAACCTCGGCCTTTTCATTATATTAGTTGCAGTCTGATATGTATTCGGTGCGTTTCCGTTTATATCATATTTGACATTTGGTATTGATTTAAAATAATTTGCCATTTATGTTATTCCTATGGTTGTGCATCTATACTATTTTCTTGTTTTCTAAAATTTTCTCGTCTTTCTAATTGAACTCTCTGTTGTTCCATTTTTGCTACTTCTTTATTAAATTCTGCATCTACTGCATCACCACTTGTTACGTATTCTATTTCTTGGAATTGTAAAGTCATGCTCGAATGAACAGGAGAACCATCCTCATGAAAACTGACTACACTATCTGGATCGTGGTTTATTGTCATAGATGTAATAACAGATCTTTTTAATTCATACAAATAATTATTTCGTCCTGCTCCAACATATCCATCTGCACCTCCTTCTCGTTTTCCGCCCTTCATAAATTTAATTTCATATTGTCTAGGAGATGAAAAATAAGGAGCAGTAATTCGTGTTACATTTTCCCCTGTTTGTCCTATTGTTCTAGGAGTTGAACCATTATGAAAATCTTCGATGATTTTGTTTACTTCATCTGCTTCTGGTTTACTTTTAGGAAAAAATTGAAAAGTAAATGCGTGTTGTCTAAAACCGGCCGGGCCTTTGTATGCAAGTGCAATATGATTATTTTTTGCAAGACCAAATGCAGAAGACATGAAATTCTGTACTGCTTCTGGTTTGGATAACATTCCTGTAGCAACATCTGCTCCACCCTGCATTATTCGTTTTGATTTTTCCCACCAACCACCTTGCATATTTGTAAATCCACCAGCAGTTGCAGCCATAGTTGCACCACCGGCAACATCTTGATAAGTTTGTCCTGTAGTGATGGTCAATGCACCAGTAGGAATATATAATGCAATAGAAGATTTCATTAAACCCTTTTTTTCTACTGCATTTTTAGATTCGTATGAATTGAACAACACATAATGGTGTCCTTGTTTTGCCTCATTTCCAAGTGATTTTGGGTAAGACCAATATTTTGTAGGTGACTGTGCCATGAGAAAACGCTATAAAGGTAAATATAAAGTTAAAAACCCCAAAAAATACATTGGAGATAGTTCTAATGTTATTTATAGGAGTTTGATGGAACTTCGTTTCATGAAATGGGCAGATAGAAGTGATAATGTCCTCAAGTGGAATAGTGAAGAAATTGCAATTCCTTACATCTCTCCCATAGACAAAAAGAGACACAGATACTTTCCCGATTTTCTCATACAGACCGATAAAGGATGGACTCTCATTGAAGTCAAACCTCAAGTTCAAACCAAACCACCAAAGAAACTCTTGGTTGAAAATCTCACTTCAAAAAAGAAAAGACGATATGTACGTGCAGTCCAGACTTGGTTAGTCAATGAAGCAAAGTGGAAAGCTGCACAAAAGGTATGTGAAGTAGAAGGATGGAGATTTCAACTTATGACTGAAAAACAGTTACAACCAGATAAATAATAATACTATGGCAAGTTTATTAGATAAAGTACAAGATGCAGTCCGAAAAGGAACAGTTGGTGCAGAAGTTAAACGTTCTGCACGATGGTTTCAAGATAAAATAAAGGGATTACAAGGATCATTAAAAAATCAATGGTCACGCACAAATGCACCTAAATTTTATCGTGAAGCAGAGAATAAAGTTACTTCTGCGGAATTGAAAAAGAGAGCAAATTTAGGGGAACTATACGCATATTACTACGATCCAAAACATCGAACCACATTACCATATTATGATAGTTTTCCCTTAATAATGTTATTGGGAGTAGATCCAAGTAAAGAAACATTTTTGGGTTTGAATTTTCATTATCTCAATCCTAAATTACGGGCAATTCTTCTAGATAGAGTTACGGCCAAGATAGGTTCAGGTATTATCAATTGGAAAAAAATTGCAATGATACCACAAGTAGAACCATGTGTCAAAAGATATCGTTTTGATCATATTATGAGAAGAGTTGTTCCGATAGAAGAAGAAGAAAATGAAATAGCAATATTCTTACCATTAGAGAGATTTAGAAAAGCATCAAAATCTAAAGTATGGTCAGATAGTAAAAGAAGGATAGGATAATGCCATTAAACGTAACAGAATTTAGCAGTCATATTGCAAAAACAGGATTAGCATCTCCTAACAAATTTAAAGTGCAATTTAAAAGTTTGCCATCAGCAGTAAAAGGAGAATATGAACTAAAAGATTTAAGTCTAATGTGTGAAACTGTTTCTATTGCAGGAAGACAAGTTCAATCTATGTTGGATAGACAATATGGAGTAAATAGAGAAGTTGCATACAATGGGCCACAATATACTCCTATTACTATTGGATTTTTGTGTTCTGGTGATTTTAGAGAAAAAAAGATATTCGATGCATGGAACAATAAAATTGTAGATATCGGTAACGGATACGATGTTGCTTATTATGAACAATATGCAACAGGACAAATGACAGTTACAGCATTAGATAAAACAGGAACACAGGAAAAGTATTCGATTACATATATGGAATGTTTCCCTAAAGCAGTACAAGCAATAGAAATGAATCATTCCACTCAAAATGCAACTTTGAGAATGTCAATAGAGATGGCATATGCATATTGGGAAACAGATGATATTAAAATGGGGATGAGACACTCTGGCCCCAAAGCAGGCCCGCCAGGACAGGGGGGATAAAAATTAAATATTAACAGTAATGAGAGGAACTAATTATGTCATTACCGAAACTGAACGTTCCAGTATATGAGGCAATTCTGCCATCAACTGAGAGTGTTATAAAATACCGACCTTTTTTGGTCAAGGAAGAAAAAATATTGATGACTGCAATGGAAGCAGGGGATAACGCAACCATGCAAACAGCAGTCAAACAGATTATAACAAATTGCGTTCAAGAAAAGATAAATGTAAATAATCTACCTACCTTTGATCTAGAATATCTGTTTCTCAGACTTCGTGCAAAATCGGTAGGAGAAGAAATTACAGTAGGTTTACAGCCTTGGGGATGTCCTCAAAATGAAGGTAAACTATGTAAGTTTACTACAGAAGTTAAAATCAATCTTGAGGAAATCAAGGTTGAAAAAAATAAAGAACATTCAAATAAAATTATGTTGAATGATGAAATAGGAGTTATGATGTCATATCCAAATCTTGATGTAATGAAACAGTTTAAAGAAACTGCTTCTGAATCAGAGATTGGAATGAAATTGATGAAAGATTCTATAAGTATGATTTTTACTGAAGAAGAGACTCACGAAAGAGATTCTTTTTCAGAAGAAGAACTGGATGATTTCATTGATAGTTTAACATCTGATCAGTTTGCAAAACTGAAGGATTTTTTTGATACTATGCCTCAATTAAAACACGTGGCAAAGTATACTTGTAATACTTGTGGGGAAGAAAAGGAAACCACGATACAGGGGCTAGACTCTTTTTTCGGATCTGCCTGAGTCATAATACACTTGAGAATCATTACATGACTACCTTTGCAATGATTCAACATCATAAGTGGAGTTTGACCGAAATCGAGGATATGCTGCCCTACGAAAGAGACATTTACACAGGACTTTTGAACTCATGGGTTCAAGAAGAAAATGAAAGAATTAGACAACAACAGTCTGAACATAGGTAAGGATTAAAATGGCCGATATTATTGCACAATTTCAAGAAGATCAGAAAAAAAGTTTAAAAGTCTTCTTTGATCAAAGGTCAAAAGATATAGATGCAATTAAGAAGAGTGGAGAAGATTTTATAAAATCTTTATCTAAAGATTCGCAGCCTGATGTAAAAAAGGGTTTTGGTGAAGTTATTAGTCAAATAAAAAGAACTTTAAGTGTAGGATCTAATCCCAAACGAGAAGACTTCAAGAAAGCCTCAGAAGAACTTTCAAAGATTTCCGAATCTCTTGCAAATGTTATGGAAAATCCTCATGGATTTCCACCACAATTAGTTACAAAATTACAAGAAGCCACAACAGTCGCAGTAAATGCAATTGCAGAAAAAACACCATCTCTAATGGGAAGTGGTGCTAAAGCTGCAGGTTCAAAAGCAATGTCTGCTGTTGGTTCATTTGCTAGTGGAACAATGATGCAGATGTTAAGTGGTATTCCTATGGGAGCAGAAATTGGTGGAGCAATTGGTTCTAAAGTAAGTGGAATGTTTGCTAAAAAAGATACAACTGCTCAACTTCAAATTGCGGGTGCATTAGGGGGAAGAAGTGTTTCTGAAGAAGAGGCAGAAGAAATCGCAGAAGCAAATGGTGGTACTTCATCTTCAATGTCCAGTATGGTTGATTCAGTTGGAATTGGCGGTTCCGGCGGAGATGATGGAAGTGGTGGGCGTGTATTAACTAATGAACTATTGATTAACATTGATGATAATATCCAATGGATGCGTGACAATTCCGAATCCGCAGAATCCAGAAGAGAACGATTGAGAGGAAAGGATGGTGGAGAAGTTATTGAAATGAAGACAGATGAAAAAGGAGAACAAAAAGGTGGATTCTTTGGTGATCTTTTCAAAAACTTCAAAATTGGAAAATTACCACTTGGTCAACTCTTTTCAAAAGGTGGTCTTGTAAAGATTATTACTGCGTTGGGTTCAACTTTGTTGTCAGGTGTAACTACTGCATTTGGTGCTGCTGGAACAATAGGTAAAGGATTCCTTGCCAAAACGGGGCCGACATTGATGAAATTTATAGGGCCTGCAGCATTACTGGCTGGTCTTGCAATGGCAATCAAAGATGGAGTTGATGGATGGTTTAAAAGTGACGAATGGGGAGTAAGTAAAATTTCTGGAGCATTAGGTGGTCTTTTTGGTGGAACAGATCCTGCTGGTTCAATGAAAGGTGTTGGAAAGAATGCTCTTAAATGGGGATTAATTGGTGCAGGATTGGGAAGTATCGTTCCTGTTATTGGAACTGGTATAGGTTTTGCTGTTGGTGCGTTATTTGGTGGAATTCTAGGATGGTTTGGTGGTGAGAAAATTTCAAAAGCAATACAAGACATAGGAGATTGGTTTCAAGAAAAATGGAATGGATTCTTGAGTATTTTTGGTTTAGATGATAAAAAACAGTCAGCAGAAACAAGGAAAAAAGAATTACAAGTAAAACAAGATAAAAATAAGATGGAGATTCAGCAATTAGAGGCACTAGATAAAGCTGGTAAATTGCGGTCAGGGGGAAAAAGACGATTACAACAATTAAAACAAAATCAAGAAACAGTAACCGCAGAATTGAAAGAAAGAGAATCATCTGAACTTGGTTTAACGGAAGAAGAAAGAAAAGCCGAATTAGAAGAACTTAATATGTCTTTTGATGAAACTAATTGGTCATCTAAGTATGGTCTTGCAGAAGCAGAGCATGAATTAGCACAGAAACAAAAAGGATATGATTTCGCTAAGAATCGTCATGAAAAATTACTTGATAGATTAAGAAGTAGAGGAAGATCTACCGAATTCGCAGAAGCAAATTTTAAAAGACATTGGCAAGATCCTCTTGATGCAAAGAAAAAAGAAATTGCAGACATGAAACAAAGAAGAGATGCGTTAATGGCTGCTGCACCAAAAACATATACTGGTGGTAGAATTGCAACTGGTGGACTTGCAACCTTACATCCTGGCGAGGAAGTTTTAGAGGCTGCAGAAATTTCCAGAATTGAACGTGCATTATCTGGACAATCTCTAAATCAAGGTGCAATGGAT
>VTLG01004884.1_pt1 | contig 12508 bp, 6 predicted proteins | sample 4694571 | NCBI WGS metagenome assembly VTLG01 (sample SAMN12604809, study PRJNA352737) | marine metagenome | biome: ENVO:00000447; feature: ENVO:00000209|ENVO:00000569|ENVO:01000036; material: ENVO:00002151; isolation source: viral sequences binned using virsorter ... | reverse complement strand
GATTTGTATTTTTCCACCAGAAGCATCATATAAAGATGTTGTGAAGGTTGTTATACCAGTAGTTGCACCACGATGTTTACGCATCTGAGCAGCAACACCAAAACCAGTTAGATTTACTGGTGAATTAGTTACACCATCCTCTAAGGTAAACACTTGTTCAAATGTAGTACCCGTCTTAATTACTAAATTACTGGAGTATACAGCCATACAATATCACCGATCTTAGTTATTTATCTATCTAAAAGTTGTCTTAATTGATTTTTTAAGTCATCAATTTCATTTCTGAGGTCTTCTATCTCTCTTCTTTCATTTAACTTTGTTCTTTTTGCTCTCATATAATTAGCGTATCCGTTCGCATCAGTGTTTATGATAGCTCCTGATTGGTCACGATATAGATTTTTATGTCCTTCTACTGGTATCATTTGTTTCTGTTAAATTTTTTTATTTTACTTTTTGCATCAAGTTTTTGAATTTGATCTGGAATTTGTCTAAATTTTCTACTTATATCATCAGTAGTGGGTTTTCCCCTCACGTTTTTAGGAAATTGTGTTGCAACCACATCATCTAATACATCTCCTCCTCTAATAGGAGGTTTGGAAAGTTGATTTGTTTGACTACCTAACCAACTATTCTTTTTTGCTCCTCTAGTTGTAATTTGTCTTAATTTTGTTACATTAGATACTTCATTAGGGTTAATACCAGATGGAGCAAGCATATCTCTAAATCTATTCGTAATATTCTCTGCTCCTCTACGAAGTGATGTAAATCTATAATCAGGATCAAATCTTAGGTTTTTTATTTGATTAGAAATTTGATCCTTTACATTTTCAAATGCTTTAGGATTTTTTCTTACTAACTTATCAATATTTTTTATACCTTTTTGTAAAAGATACTTTTCAAATTTATTTCTCTCTATTATAAATTCTTTATAAGTTTTCATAATAGTATACTCATAGATACCGCTGCCCCAACTGCAATCCAGAATATTTTAGGAACAATACTTAAAGGAATTGGATTCTTCATTATTTATCTTGCAACCTCTCTACAACTGTCTTTGCTTGCATGGGTGCAACATCATTCAAACCATTAGCATCAAACCAAGGTGCATCTTCCCAACTAAAACCTTCACCAAAGGTATTATCAGGAGACATTACATACCAGTGACATTTTGCATCAGGTATATCAACTGCACACACTGCCCAATCATCTGCCCACTGTGGAACCTGCACATACATCACAGGAAGGTGATTTGCAAAGAATGAAAGTATCAAAGAAAAGAAAATCATGCCATTTTAATATCAGTTTTTTTCTTTACTAAGTCTAACATAGATCTTGGAAAAGGGTACAAACTTCTAAATTTTTGATTTTCTTTTTTTCTTATTTCAGGAGTTCTGATAAATCTCAAATCAGATTTAACAACATCAAGTTGTTTTGGAGTTACTGGTTTTTGAAGTTCCTCATTAAACTGTTTGAATGTTTTCATTATGCTAACGCTATCACTCTTAGATCCCTAAATCTTGGTGGTCTTGCTTCGTTTGTTCCACTCATAACAATTTTTATTTGGAATCCATTGAACTGCTCAAGTTCATCAATACTAAATTGATAATCGAAGAATTCATTAAAACCACTTGCAGGAACGTTAGAATCTGGTCTTCCACTATTATTGATTGGATTAATGACCTTATCACCAAATCCATCACCATCAGTGTCGGTTGTATTATCAAAACCAGGAAATAGTTCAAATGTTTGTTCAACATTACTACAATCAGTGCGGATTAATCTGTATAAAGCTCTAAAGTCTGCAGAAGAATCTCTAACAGCACTAACTAATAATTTTAATGATGTTGCTGGTTGATCTAAAGTAACAGTTTGACTAATATAATTTGAGGCATGAGGATCTTCTAGTGTAAGATTTACTCTACCATCAAAGGCATAATCTTGAATAGGATTATTCAATGCATTTCTACCTAAAACTATAGCAGCATCATCTACAACATTAATCATAGGAGATAAATTGTTATCATTTGTTGTTAAAGTTAAACCAAGTGTGAGTGATTTATTTTTTGGTAATGTAGTTAATCTGGTTGTCTCATTTACATCTGATGCTACGATTCTAGGAGAGAGCAATGCATTATCTTGATTTAACGCAACACCTTCAAATCCTTGATCTATAAATGGAACTTCAGATCCTCCTGCACTTGTTCCTGAAACGGTTCTTATCGCTGCAGTTATAGTCGCACCTTCACCAGGCGTGATCACATCAAATACTGGAGTAATTCTATCAAATTGTATATTTCGTAATCCTTTTGCATTAGAACCACCAACTTGATTCTCATCTGTGAAACTTGGTACCTCATCAGGATTTGTAATATCACCTCTTAGTATCTGAATATGATACTTATCCAGATCTCTTTCCGATCCTAGTAAAGTGCTTGATGGGAGTGAGTGTGTTTGATTATTAATCCTATGTAAACCAACACCATTCAGTTCATATGGGAATATTTGAGAACCATCTACATGCAATCGTTGAATTGAATCAACACCTCTTGATCCAATTCCCAATGTTCCTGCAGGTGAGACACCAGCAGTTATTGAGTTATAGTAAATAATTTCATTATTTATTTGTGCATATCCTGCACCTGTAGAAATTCCCTCTTGTGTTCCAAAAATTGTAGTATCAGCAACTGATACACTAACATCATTTATACCTAAAACATTGGATATTGTGGTTGGTACTGTATTTGGTTCAATACCTGATAATTTAACAACATTAGTATCAGCATGCATACCATGACTTTGTTGAGTAACTTCTATAACATCACCAGCATATAAATCATTGATTACATCTGAACTTGAAATAGTAGTACCAGCCATAGCCACAGCACTGCTACCATTATATACAACCAGAGGGCGATTCTGAGTAAATTCTGTGCCTTGTACATTTGTTAGATAGAGTGTGTTTCTATTTGATAAACCAGTGACGGTTATTTGTGCACCAGATCCTTTAACCATTGTGCTGGTTGTTAGACCTAATACATCACCAATTACATATCCCTTACCACCAACGATGCTTGATGGGTCAGAATTAATTTGTCCAGAAGCATTAATTACTATCGTAGCTGTTGCATTTTCACCTGAACCAGTAATATTATATAAAGGAACACCTGTATAAGTCCCTTGTGAATAACCAACACCAACATTTGTTTTGGCAAGGGAGAGGACAGCACCACCTGCTTTTTCAACTATACCTGAAATTGCAGTAGATGTTGTTTCATCGCTTACCTTTGCACCTGGTATTAGAATACTATTCATTACAGTAGTATTACTAATCTCAACCTTTAATTTACGTGGTAGAGTTTTAATTGGATCTGATCTCAATTCAGATGAATCACTATCAAGGTCCTGTTTAGGATTATAGAAAAATGCAGTTCCTGAATCTGAAGTGAAATTACACTTATAGAGTTTGAACTTCATATCCTCAAATTGACTAGCAGTCCAAATAGTTCCATTTTGAGACTTGAATAAACTACCACCAACGTATTGTTTAGTAACAAGAACACTTTCAGCATCAGGTAATGTAGTGGTATTAACAGTTCTTTCACCCATACGTGCAACCCACATTTCATAAAGATTTGATGTAGGTGCTAGAGCGACTATTGCATATTCTCGCTCTGGTTCAAGATAAATTGGTGATGGGAATTTTACATTTGTCGCTTCTGTTCCATCTCTAGATGTTTTTATTTCAGATGGTTCTAAAACAACTCGTGCGTGTTCTGCTACTGGATAACCTTGAGGAATACCTAAGTCTAATGGTCTAATTTCGATTGTGCATTTTACTGCTGGATCAACGTTTGCGAAGTATAAATCAACTGAAGAAAGAAATGCTCCTGTCTCATCCACTGTGAATGATTGTGCGAGAGGATCTCCTCCGCCTCCGCCTCCGCCACCGCCACCACGGCCACCGCCTCCACCACCAGGTCTTCTCCTGTATACAGGTCTATAAACATTGACTCTCTGCCTTTCTAATTGTCTTATTAAACCATTTGCCTCATACGTTGTCTCACCACTACTAATTAACAGACTGCCTGGTAATGCTTTTTCGTTTGTCTTACTTGATGTTAGTTTAAAAGTTTTTGTGCCTACAGTAAATCTTAGTGGTGGTAAGGGATCTGTAAATGGATCTCTAAAGAATAATGCACCACTAATATCACCAAAAGTATCTGGTATTAATTTTATACTTGTTACAGTTGCTTGAGCACCACTTGTTTCACCAAGAAGAGTCATTTCCTTTTTCACAAATCCAAAATATTTACCTAATACCTGATTAACTAGGGAATTAATATCTATATTCAATATTGTTGATGATGAGGAATATACTGATGGTAGTTCTACAGATCTATCGTATGGATTTAAACTGTATTTTTGTTTTGGAGATGCAGCAGGACCAGTTTTATGGTTGGGGGCGTATACTCTTGCACTGAATAACTCATCCCTACCTATAAATCCTTTAACAGTTTCTCCAATCACAAATTTACCTGAAGTCATTTTGATTCCAATCAATTTTGGAACTATATCAATTCCACTGGTATTATCAAAGAAGAGATAATGTCTTTGTAAAGGTCTTAAACCACTTGCATTAAAAGCAACGTTTCTTGATCTTATATGTGTATCAGGGAGAGTAGGACCTTCAATAGTTCTAATAAATGATCTCTCCAAACGATTACCAACAAATGTTGTTCTTGCACCAACTCCTCCAGTTCTTTGACCTCGGAATGCTCCTCTATCAACTGGTGGTGGATTTCTAGCAATTATTGGTCTAGCTAATATTCTATTTCTTACTCTATCAATTCTTGTAACAATAGTTCTTGTCCATGAATCTGAGAATGGAGTTAATCTTATCCTTCCAACATATTCAATCATACTATATGGATTTACATTCTCAACTCTTGATGCTAAAGGTTGATTTAACATTTCAACTTCTTCATATTTAAGAGTGATATGATTACCAGTTTTTTGAACATTAGAATCTAATAATTCTAAATCATCGCTAAAATCAGCGGTGTCTACGTTTATTGAAGGTTCTAAGGCAGGTTGAGGTGCTATGGTATAAAGATCAACTGCTGTAGTAAATTCCTGAATATCAGTAACCACAAATCCTTTTGTCGATACATCTACACGTTGAGCATCTCTAAAATCATCAACAAAAAATCCAGATTTAAATCTATCAAAATTATCAGCATCCCTTACTTGGAAAGTTTGTGTGTTAAGTTCTAACAATGAAAGTGATGTTGTCTCTTCAAGAGTTTCGATTCTATCTTCTAATTCACCAATATCTCTCATCGTAAACCTTTTGTTATCAACCATTCTGATAACTGCATCCTTCACATCATAAAGATAAGCAGGAAGTGTAATAGTCGCTATATGCATAGACTCATCAATACCTGCTGCTTCTTTTGGATTAAGTGATGATACACCTTTCACTACTTCCATTATACCATCCTTACTTAAAGTGACTTTATCAATTCTTGGTAAGTAGTGTTCATATCCAATCAAAGAACTTTCTTCTGGTGTTACTGTAAGAGTGGGATTTGTTGCTGCTGAAAAATCTCTACTTGAAAAAGCAAATGGTGAAGTGTTTGTTGCATTAAATCTAGCAACTCTTGGTCTAAAATCTAAAGTATCTGAAATTCTTACACCAGAATCAGTAGAAGGTATATCACTCGTAAATGCCTCTGATGGATATGATTCGACAGTAAATACATCTCCAGTATCACTACTTGGAACTTCAAAATAATTGAATATTATAAGTAACTGTCTTGAAGGGACATAACCACTACTTCTTAGTATGCGAGAATAATCATAGAAATCATTTCTTTGACCTTTATCTAATTGATAATTGTCTGTTATATCTTGGAAATTACCCTTACTGACAACTTGAACTACGGAAGTTATACTAGATTCCTGAAATGTGCATATCTCTCCAACTACAAATGTAGATGAATTTAGATATACTATTTCAACTTTAGTTGCTGATGATCTTGTAACTACTTGTGCGAGAGCACCACTAGTCGATCCTACAATTTTTTCACCCAATATAGATGCTGTATCAAGATTTAAACCAGATGGTAGTGTTATTGAATCTAAAGTTGGTGCTGAAGTATCTAAAGACTCATATACAGCAATAACCTCCACGACATCTGGTAAATTTAACGATACTACATCATCTTCAACTCTTAAACCTAAATATGTGCTTGTTGAAAGTCCGCTTGAAGCAGTTGATGCAGCAGACACTGTTCCATTTACTGTTAGTTTTTCACTTCTTATAAATTCTTTCTTTTTACTTTCAATACCTATCTTTTTAGCAGTAACATTAACAACAACGTTCGATGCATTTGCTGTTAATCCAGTAAATTCAACTGTCGCACCACCAGAACCAAGAGTCACTTGATCTGATGTTAGATCCTCAATTGTTCCATCGCTGTAAGCAACATAATACCTTTCAGCATCAAATGTTTCAAATAAAGCACTAGTCAATCCTATACTAGCATTAGTCATAGGTATACTTAAAGCACCTGTAACTGAATTAGTTGATTGTCCAGTAACTTGTTTTGAAACGATTAAATTAGAATTAGCAAGATTTACTGAAGATACATTATCATTTCCTATAGGTGCAAATAAACCACCTCCTTCAAATATTATAGGTGATCCTACGATTACATTTGTTTGAACTGCTGCAGATGGTAGTCCTCCCTCACATACACCAGTCACATCCTGAACTGCTTCAACCTTTGCAGTTGTAATACCTATACTTTCAACACGATTAAAACTATCAACTGCTTGACCTTGAACTGGATATTTAACAATATCACCAACTCTCAAACCAGAAATCACCTCTAGTTTACCAGTAATCACACCATTTGTTGCAATTTCTACCTGATCCGCAACTCCTAAACCTGATAATGCTATTTTTTGTAAAACAACATCTCCACCAAAATCCGCTGCAAATCCACTTACAGTGCTAGTATCCTGATATACGGATTTTATATCACGAATATCATGTATATCTACAGATTGTATTGATCTAACTAATGATTCATCACCATTAATTATAATTTGCTCACCAGTTACAAATGTTCCTGCTGTTTGTGTTAATTTAACCGCAGTGGTATTACTTACAGTGGTTTCTACAAAACCAGTAGCTCCACTACTTTTTCCTTTTACAAAAGATGCTGCTGGACATTGTAAAGGACTTAGAGCGACATTAACAACTATATCAGTAAAAGTTTGAACATCAAATACATACAAATCGTGTTCAGTCGCTGCGTTTGAGTAGGATGCATCAGATAAATTGTGCATGTATACTCTCGCTGCACCTATCTTATTACCATTAGATGCTGTTACAGATGATCCTCTTCTCTGGTCATATAATTCAATAGTATTAGATGATGATAATGCTATTTGTGGCGTTCCATGAACATTATTTAATTTAATTTTTGTTCCAAATTCAAAAGGAACTTGGGTATTATCAATTTTTAAAACATCTCTTGGTTTTTCAACATCTATAGTTGTTGTTCCTGCTTTAGTTATATCGTAACCTTTAACATATGCATTTCCAGCAGATACCTTGACTGCCATCAAGTCCTCAGATGGTGTATTTCCCTGCTCAGTTTGCTGTCCTTCAAAGTATACACCTTCATTTGATTGTAGATCATTTAAAGATTCACTGATTTCAACCTCAAAATCATCTACTGTATAATTTCCAGATTCATCGAATGTTCTTTTTGCAAAGTAATCTCTAATTAAGTTGTATTCAGAAGATTCTTTTAATGCTTTTATTTCTCCATTATCAATCCTTATAAGTTCAACAAAAGTTTTATCATCATAATCGTTAAGTGTTTTTTTAGATAACGTTGCAGAAATTTTTAATCTATCAGCACCTGGTGCTGCAAAGTTTGAAAATCCTTTAGCATTATCATAAAGTGACTTATCATCTTTAGCAGATACTATCTCCTCTAATATTGTTAGTCCAACTCTGTATGATGAATTATTTGAATATGGATCTAGAATTATACTACTTCTTTTAACGTTTACAAATGTTCCCCTTACAAAAAATACACCTTGACCAACAGAAACTTTTGATGAGGTTGCTGTTGCATCTTCACTTACCAAAGTTGCTACTGTCTCACCCGATGTGATTGTTGTATTTCCGTAAGTAATTGTATCATCTAATATCAATATCTCACCATCTTCAAAACTAGATGATTCCTCATCAGTTCCTGCTGTAGAATAAGTTACGTATAATGTAACATCAGTATACTCAGGACCATCTGTTGGGAAGAAACAATCATCAACAGTAGCAACCACACCAGATGTTTGACCTCTTATTTTCTTACCATGTAATTGTTTTGTATATACTGTTACATCAATGCCTAGATGGTCAGGATTTATTTTTACAGCACTATACCTATCAGTATAAAGTACATTTCCAGGAATCACCATTGATCCCTCTTTGAACATATGACTACCGAAAGATTCTATCTGATGTTGTAATATTGATTGTAATTGTGTTAATTCTCGTGCTTGGACTGGAAAACCTGGTTTAAATAAGACACGATAAAAATTATCATTCCTATCGAAATCGTCAAAAAATGGGTTTATGTTTAAATTCGTTTTTTGTGTCATCTTTTAGAATTCTAGAATGATTTTAACGTCTTCTTTTTGTCTAGCATTTCTTGAAATCAATGGGCGATTATCAAGATATACTATATCTCCTGACTTTTTATTTATCTCAGGATTAGAGACCCCCTGTGTGAATTGAGAGTCCAATGATATAAGTTTGGTTCCTGTTGGATTTGTGCTTACACCAGTGAATCCTGTATCTATAGATCCCTGAAATCCACTTGAATTTACTGGATTGGCGTTTGATTCAAAAGCATGAACTTTTGCAAATGTGCTCACACCAACATAATCAAGAGTATCAAATGAGTTTGGATTTAGAACGTTAGATCTATCTTGAACAAATTTTAATACTTTAGTGTCTACATCCCATGCTGCAACAAAACCTTTTGCAGTTCCTCCTGATACAACTTGAGATACTGAGTTACCAATAGTTGGTGTTCCATTAGCAGTCAGGAATTTCAAAGCACCAACAGATGAAAATGTGGGATCAGTGAAAATTGATGTTGAACCAATAGATGTAGGATTCTTAACAATACCAATTTGTGAAAAACTGGTATTTGTTGGGAAATCATTTGTGGTTGATGTATCGAATCTAGCAAATACTAAAACTCTATCTGATCCCAATTCTTTGTAGATGTCACTACCATGACCCTTTGATGGTGGAATAATTGGTATTAAATTTGCCTTTGTACTCGCACTTGTATTACCAATAGCACCTAAGTCAACCATACCGTAGGAGTATCCTTTACCTCCAGATGAAACCACTGCACTAGTAACTTTACCATTTATAACATCAACAACTACTTTACCACCCTCACCATCACCTAAAATCGCTACTTCCACACCTGTTCCATCAGTATATCCAGCACCTTGGTTCTCAATGTATACCTTTTTAATTTGGTTACTATTTACATCAGAATCTCCATTATCTCTCACTGCAACAATTTGAGCATCTGATGAAGTTGTCCAGTCATTTGAAACAGATATAAAATCTGTAGAATCAAACTTTATAATATCACTAGGAGTCACTGTAAATAAGTATTTCCAAAGATATCCATCACCACTTGATCCTGCTCTTGATGGTTCCAAATCAGTAAATGTTGGTTCATCTAATGATGCATTACCTGTAGTGGAGATGCCTGATGATCCATTATCAATACAAATGTAAACTTTGAAATCACTATTCATAACATAGTAATTAGCATCATACAAACGTGTCGATCCTGTATTAGGAGATCTATTAGTCAAACTATAGTCATGACGATACATCTCATATTTTGTTCCTCTCGACCAAGATATTTTTCTTACGAGTCTTCTTACATTATCTGATGTTACTTTTTTACCAAAAGACATATTATCACCTACAAAATTCAAGTAGTTGAAATTATCTGTTGGACTTGGTGTATCAGTGTTAAAATCTGTTGCTCTACCAAACCCAGATGTGGTTGGATTAGACAGACCAACAAAAACGTAGTAAGAATTATTAGAATCTGTAACGTTATCTACAAAATTACTAGCATTTAATATTCTAAACTGATCTGTTACAATAGCGGCCATCGAATTGGGTTTTTTTCTATATTTATACGTTAGAGACTATAGTTATTTACTTAATCCACCAGAATCTCTCAAACCTATCCCTCGTCTCTGTAATATTGGGAAGGTAGATAGACCTACATCTATATTTAACCCAGTTACACCAATAGATATTGGAGAACTTGATCTAGAGAATCCAGAAATTTTTCCGAACGATAATGTTCCACAAGGATTTGTTATAGAACCAGTGGTTGCAATACCAACTACACTTGTGGTTGATAATATATTGCAAGTTACAATACCTGCATCACCAGGAAGACTTGAGAACGCATCAACTTTGAATACATTATTTAAAAATGTTGTTCCTATACCAACTGTTGATAAATCATGACCGTCAATGGATGTAACTCCAGATCCAGTCACAGTATCTGATATCAGTATTATATCATTTGCTGAGAGAGCAGAAATACTTGGATGTGTAATGAAGAATTCTAACGCAAGAGGATTACCACTGATACCTGTCGATGTTTGAATACCAGTGATAATACCAGAGAATCCAGTTGCTACACCAGCGTTAGTAATATTTTCAAGAGATACACTAGGTAATGCAGTAATTACTTGTGGTGGTATTGAATGTGTATATCCAAGACCAGGATTTGTAATATTTGCAGTTCCAGACAATACACCATTTACAACACTTAATGTTGCTGATGCAGTGGTTCCAATACCCACACCTATTGCACTTGGAGCAGATATCTTAACATCAACTGTTGATCCAGTGTATCCAGATCCACCACTGCCGATAGTAAGTGCACTAATTGTACCTGCAGCGGATACAGTTGCTGTTATCGCAGCAGCAACTGGATCACCTGAAGTATTTACGATAAGTCCATCAATATTGATTGGACTTCCCACTTCATAATCAAATATTCTACCATTATCTAAGAACAATCTATTGCCAGTTGTTGAAAGATCACTGATAATTCTAGCGGTTGGATAAACTAACGGTTCTATAGAGTCTCTTGCTTTTGAAACATCTACTCCTGAAATAATCTTATCTCTTTTTTGTTTAGTCCAACTGATTGGTTTAGGAGCAGTGCTAATTCCTAATCCTGTATATAAATTTGTTTCTACTTTATCAGATGTGGTAATATTATAAATCGTTCTTGGTTTTTGAGATAATGATCCAGAGATGGTATCATTTTTATTTAATGTAAGTATGTCTCCCTGCTTAACAGTTTCGATTATATTAACAGATTTACTATCTGTACCACGAGATCCTCTGTAGAAGAATATATCTACTTTATCATCTTCATCTGGTGGTTCACTGAATGTGAAAGATGTACCACCCTCAAACTGGTAATGTGTTCCAGGTTCTTGAATCACACCATTTACAAATATTAATAAAACTGCATTCAAATCTATCTCAGAACCTGGATCTACTTCAAAACTTAGTAATTCTTTATTAAATTCTAATGGGAATCTTGTTCTTCTTCCATTTTGTAAGTTCTTTATAGAATCAACATTATCTAACTCACCAAACTGCCATGATGCAAAGGAGTCTGTAAATACCTCAAGAACTGTTAATTCAAAGTCTTGAACGACAGATCCAAGTCCACGATCAGTTACAAGACCAACTGGTTTGAAGACATCACCCTTTCTAAAACCATAACCTTGTCTTGCAATGCTAAATGATGTAACTTCATGAAGAGTGGATCCTATACCAACTGTGCTTGCTGGTCCTACATCAACATTTATTAATAAATTTCTACCTGTCTCAGTTGTCGCACCTTTATCTAATCTTGAGACACCTACAACTTCAAGATTCTCATATGATGGTTGTGGTATATTGATCTGTGGTTGTACGTAGCCACTTCCACCACTTGCAACTGAAAATGTGAGAGTTCCACCCACGCCCACTGTCGCATTAACAACAGCACCAGTTCCTGCACCACCACCAGCACCAACATTAATTGTGATGGTATCGGTTGTAGTTGCAGTAATATCTGTCTGAATACCAACTATTGGATCACCATTTGTAGAAGTTGGAGTTGGTCCTGAACGAGGATATGGATGTAGTGTTTGGAAATGATCTTTAGAACATCTGAAAACAATACCACCAGTGTCTATACCTACAGTATCACTTGTTGTAAGATCATGTCCAGGTATAGTAATTACAAATTCACCACTAAATGATGTATACACTGCATTGGTTGCTGTATAAGCATCACCTGCGAATGATCCCTTTCTAATAGATCCTATACCAGCACTTTCAAATCTATGCTCATATGCTACA
>VTLG01000348.1_pt1 | contig 12509 bp, 17 predicted proteins | sample 4694571 | NCBI WGS metagenome assembly VTLG01 (sample SAMN12604809, study PRJNA352737) | marine metagenome | biome: ENVO:00000447; feature: ENVO:00000209|ENVO:00000569|ENVO:01000036; material: ENVO:00002151; isolation source: viral sequences binned using virsorter ... | reverse complement strand
ATCCTATTAACAAGAAAGGTATAATATGAACAAACAAGAAAACAAAATCAGCTTTAATGAATATGTTAAAGCTAACACAGATCAAGATCAATTTAAGATCATTGACGATGAGAAGAATACTCCGACACTTAAAGAGGCGCAGGACTTTGTAGGTGGCATGGTTGAGTGTATAACGTTTCCGAATGGAGACTTATTAATAGTAAACGAAGAGGGCAAGTTAATGCAACTACCTCTTAACCCTGAAGCAACTTTACTTTGGAGAATGACATTCACTAAAGATAAATATGTAACAGGATACGATGACTTCGTTGTAGGGCCTGCGCTCTACATCAAGAAACATGCTCTAAAAAATTGGGCATAGCCTTTCTTCCCTGGCCCTAACGGGCCAGGGGTCCCGAACCAAATCCAAACATAGAAAATAAACAAGACCCCCACCCCCCTTTTTTGTACAAAGGGGTCCCACTACTCTAGGTTGTATTGCTTGATTTAGACAGTTTTACCTGGTAAAAACATTTTCAACATCGTAAACATGATGCAAAAAATTTTTTAAAAAATTTTAAATGAATTTAGATACAGTAGATATAAGTAAACTACCTGCAGACGTTCGTAAACAATTTTTAAGATTGCAGGTCATGCATGCAGAAAAAAAGATACAGAACAAAGCTAAAAATGATTTTTTGTCTTTTGTAAAATGTGTGTGGCCAGAATTTATAGAGGGGTCTCATCACAGGCACATTGCTGAAAAATTTAATAAACTTGCTACAGGTGAAATAAATCGATTGATCATTAATATGCCTCCTAGGCATACGAAATCTGAATTTGCATCTTACTTGCTACCAGCATGGATGGTGGGCCGTGAGCCAAGGCTCAAGATTATTCAAGCTACCCACACGGGAGAACTCGCAATAAGATTTGGTCGTAAAGCAAAGAACTTAATTGACAGAGAAGATTATTCTAAAATTTTTAAAACAACTCTACAAGAGGATAGTAAAGCAGCAGGACGTTGGGAGACGGCACAAGGTGGCGAATACTTTGCAGCTGGTGTTGGTGGTGCGATCACTGGACGTGGTGCAGATTTATTAATCATTGACGATCCGCACTCAGAGCAAGATGCATTGAGTCCTACAGCATTAGAGTCAGCGTACGAGTGGTATACATCAGGTCCACGTCAGCGTTTACAACCAGGTGGTAAGATCGTACTCGTCATGACGAGATGGAGTCAGAAAGATTTAACAGGTATGTTAATTAAAAATCAAAAAGAAGCGAAAGCTGATCAATGGCACGTGGTCGAGTTTCCAGCAATCATGGACCATGGATCAAAGGATGCTAAACCTGTTTGGCCTGAGTATTGGAAGTTAGAAGAATTAGAAAAGGTACAAGCAACACTGCCCACGGGCAAATGGAATGCACAGTGGATGCAAAACCCAACCGCTGAAGAAGGTGCAATACTAAAACGTGAGTGGTGGAGAATCTGGCCAAACGATTGGATACCAGATCTACATCACGTTATACAATCTTACGATACAGCTTTTTTAAAAAAAGAAACAGCAGACTACAGTGCGATAACGACATGGGGAGTATTCTATCCATCAGAGGACGAACCCGCTAATTTAATGCTTCTTGATGCAGTCAAAGGTAGATATGAGTTTCCAGAACTACGTAGACTTGCATTAGATCAATATAAATACTGGCAACCTGAATCTGTAATTATTGAGGCAAAAGCATCAGGTTTACCACTAACATACGAACTAAGGAACATGGATATACCTGTAGTGAACTTTACACCATCAAAAGGAAACGACAAGCACGCTCGTGTTAATTCTGTTGCACCTTTATTTGAATCTGGTATGATATGGTGTCCGGAGCAGAAATTCGCAGACGATGTCATGGAAGAATGCGCAGCATTTCCCTACGGCGACCATGATGATTTAGTGGACTCAACCACACAAGCCATCATGCGATTCAGACAAGGTGGGTTAATACAACACCCTGAAGATTACGTCGACGAAAAAGTCGAGAAAACTAAAAGGAATTATTATTAATGATAAGCAAAATTATCAGAAACTTTATTGCTAAACAGATGGCCGGTCGTTCTGATGACGGCATCATGATTACACTAAGAGATCCACAAAAAGTAGAACTAGCAGAAAACATTATGGCTGATCTATTGATGCGTAATGGTATCGACCCAAGAGCCATTAAAAGTGAACAACAATTAAAAAATATTTTAAATCAAATAGATGCTGCTAGTAAACAAACTACAGAAACAGGAATTAAAAACACAGAGTCAGCAAAAATATTTAATCTAAAAGGCAAAGAGATACCAAAAGGATCTAAGATCATGGGTGGTGAGGCGGTAGATGATGTGCCACCACCAGGAAGCAGAGGTGGTCCCGATGATATCGCGGCACCGGTGCAATCTGCGGAAGAGACATTAAAAAACATGATTCAGGCGGAGAACAAAAAGAATATCGCCAAGATGAGACAGAGAAAGATGTTGAATGAGGCGATCGATGATGCATCACCAGGATTCTCTGGTGATAGAAACGTTGATGCGGAACTTGTTGCAGAGAATTTGGCAGAGCGTATGGGGATGATCTACGATGACATGCCGACAAAGGAAAGAATAAAATTATATGATGAGGCTTATCAAGGTCTGACTAGAAAAAAATTTGATCCACCAGAAGATATGGCAAAAGGTGGTATTGCGCGTATCGGTTTGAAAGATGGTATGAACAGAAGAACGTTCTTAAAATTTTTAGCAGGTGCTGCATCAATACCAATCGTTGGTAAAATTTTTAAACCATTTAAGATTGGTAAGACAGTAACCAAAGTGCCAATTATCAAAACTGGTGATGTTCCTGGCAAACCAGAATGGTTCGATCAATTAGTTAACAAAGTAATTCTTGAAGGAGATGATGTTACAAAAAGATTTGCAACTCAAGAACGACAAGTTATTCACATGAAAAAAATTGACGATGAAACAACTGTAATGGTAACACAAGATCTAAATGACGGATCTATAATGGTTGACGTAGATGATCCGATAAGAAATGTTATGGGAGAAAGTGGAGACGATACATCAGTTCAAATGATGCTTAAAAAAAATCCAGGGGATGAATCAAATCCAGCTGGAGCAGATGAGTTTTCATTTACAGAAGCTGACATGAGAAACTACATGGATGGCCCTGATGATTACACAACAGAGTTTACAGAAAACACTGTTAGAAAGATGAGTGATCTTACATCTGATCTAGGTAAGATTAAAAGTTATGCTACAGGTAAAAAACCTACGATGAAAGAATTTATAGAATCTAAAAAAAGACAAGATAAAGTTAAATTTGCAGAAGAAAACCCAGCAGAGTATGCAGCAGAACGTGGACCTGAAGTTGACTATGATCCAGAACCAGATTTTGCAAGAGGCGGTATCGCTAGAATGTTAGGTGAGTAATGGAAGACTTACAACAAAAAATCATAGAGTTGATGGATCTCTTCGACGATGAAGTTGTAACTACAGCAGATAAAATAGACAGACCACAAAGAGCATTAGATAGAGAAGCGATTGATGATTTCATGAAACGTAATCCAATGGCCGGTGGTGGTATGTTGGTGCAACCAAGTGCTGATGGATCTAGACCTGGGTATAATGGTAAAGATAATAAAAAAGTGTCACCCAACAATATAACTAAGTCAGAGGCTTCATTTAAAGTTTATGAAGATAAATTTGGTAAAAAACTTTTAGATGAAATGGCTCAAGAAAAGTATAATAAAAATTTTAGAGATCTTGATAAAAATAATCAATTAAAATTTTTTAAATCTCAATTAAACAAATACGAAGATTTTATAAAAGAAAATAAAAGATATCCTAATCCAACAGAAGCTTACAATATTGGTTTAACTCAAGGTGGTAAAAAAAGCAGTATTCTGACCGACGAGGTTAAAACTAAAATTAAAGACATATATACCTCTGGTGAGGGAGGTTCGACTTATATCTCTAAAAAATTAGCGGAAGAAGTTCCTCCTATCAATGTTGATGACTCAACTATAAGAAGATTTATAACTGCAGAGGAGGAAGCAGGAAATCTTGTAAGACCTACAAAATTTAAAACACAGGAACCAAAAGCTCCAAAAGATAGATACAATATAATTAGAAAAGTCACTAATAGAGATTTAAAAGGTTTTACAGTTGGTAGAAGTGGAACAGAAGTTTTAGCACCCGAGGGATCTAAGTATAAAATAACTTTTAACATACCGCGTTCAACTGAAACAACTAAAATACCCTCTGAGTATCAGGGAACACAATATTATAAAACTAAAGCTCAAGCTGATAAAGCCCTAGCTGGGTCTAAAAAATTTTCTAAAGATTTAGCTAGACAAGCAAAAGCTAACAAAGGGTTAAGAGAAATTATATTAGAAGAAATATCAGATCCAGATGTTGAAAGGGAAATTGTTACTATGAAAGAGGGAACTGATTTAGCAACAGCCCATAGAGCTAGTTATAAACAAATTAAAAAATTGGGAGAACTTTATAATATTTTAAATTTAGGCATAGAAGCACCTGGGATAAATAGTGGAGCTATTAGAAAATTTGAAAATAAACTCGATAATTTATACAAAGAACAAAATAATTTAATAAGAACAGCAAGACGTTCTACTAACAAAGGTTTAGAAATTCCAAAAAACATTCAAAAAAGAATAGATGATGTTAACAAAGAAATATCTTCAGTTGTTGATTTAACTAATCAAAGAGTTCAAGGTATTTTAGTAGATGCAAAAACGTTAAAACCATACACTTATGGAATTAATTATATTAAAACCTACGGCATGGGGTTTCTTGACAACAAACCTGTAAAAGATATTACTGACGCAGATTTAAAAGTAATAGAAGATAATTTAAAATTTCAAATTGATAGAGAAAAAAAACTAGGATCAAAAACAGAGAGTTTTTTAAGGGATAGACAACCTCTTTTGAAATATACAAAAGAATTATCTGAACCTGGATTTATAAATAAAATACCTGCAAAATTAAGACCTGTTCTATTAGGAACAGGTATAACAATAGGTGGAGTGTCTGCAGTATCAGCAGCTGATGGCACAGAAACTAAAAGTATTTTACCAGAAGCAGCAGCCGGTACAACAGCAGCCCTGACACTAGGTACTAAAAAAGGAAGAAACATAGCAGGAAGAATTATAGGAGGAGGATTTGGTCCTACAGGGCTAGCAGGTTTAACAGTAGCAGGTGGAGGGTATGATTTATCAAGTCCACTGGATAGATTTATTCTTTCATCAGAAGCAGCTTTTGCACCAGAACTTGTTAAGGGCACGATCGGTGCAACCAAAGGAATGAAAAATAGAGCCTTGCAAAAAGTGGTTCAACGAGCTTTAAATTTAGGTATGAGTGTTCCAACAGCTTTAAAAGTTGCAAGGGTTGCTCAACCACTTGGTATTATGGGAGGGGTTATAGAAGGAAGTATTGCTGCCGGTAAAAACATATCACAAGAAGCAAACAGAATAGCTGACATAAAAGATTCAGATTTACAACAATTAGAGTATGAAAACCTTATTAAAAATATAAAAGGATTTGCAGGCGGTGGCCGTGCAGGTTTTAAAGTAGGCTCACTTAGAAAAGGGATACAAGCTTTGATAGATGAAAGCGTAAAAAAAACACCAAAAGATACGACTCCAGAATTAGATAAATTAATTAAGAAAACACTTGATGAGGATTTCTTTGATAAGAAAGATAGAATCATAGATAATATAAATGCAAAAATTGCTAGAGCAAGAGCAAAAGGATTAGATTCAGAAGAAATTGGTAGAAGTCAAATAGAATTTTATGATGACATTCTAAAATCTAATTTTAAAACAAAGACAGGACCTTTCTTTGATCGTCGTAAAAAAGCAGGCGGTGGTTTATTAAAACAAGCAGGTGTAGAGTCAGGCCCACCACCAGAATCAGGACCAAACTCACAAGGGTTGCAAGGTCTATTAAATCGTGTTAAGAAGGTATAGGAGTAATAAATGGCAGATATAGACAAAGGACTCCCTAACACTCGTACTAAACTAGACATTCCTTCTGAAGAAGAGATGGCAGAAGAAGTTAGTGTTCAGGAAGAAGAAGCACAACAAAAAGGACCCGTTGAAGTAGTACCGGAAGAAGATGGCGGCGCAACAATAGACTTTGAACCGGGGGCTATAAACATACCGGGCACAGAAAATCATTTCGATAACTTAGCAGATATTTTACCAGAAGAAAATTTAGAACCAATTGGAAGTGAGATGGTTCAAAATTATATGGACTACAAATCTTCTAGAAAAGATTGGGAGCAAGCTTATACAACTGGTTTAGATTTATTAGGATTTAAATACGAGAATAGAACAGAACCTTTTCAAGGAGCGTCTGGTGCAACACACCCAGTATTGGCAGAAGCAGTTACGCAGTTTCAAGCACAAGCTTACAAAGAATTATTACCTGCAGATGGACCGGTTAGAACACAAATTATAGGTGTTAAAAATCCTGGGACAGAGCAACAGTCTGAGCGTGTAAAAGATTACATGAATTATTTAATTATGGATCAGATGAAAGAATACGAATCAGAATTTGATTCAATGTTATTTCATTTACCATTAGCTGGATCAACATTTAAAAAAGTATACTACGATGTACCCATGGGTAGAGTAGTATCTAAGTTTGTACCAGCAGATGAATTAATCGTTCCGTATACAGCTACCTCATTAGATGATGCGGAAGCGATTATTCATGTTGTAAAAATTTCAGAAAACGAATTACGAAAACAACAAGTCAATGGTTTTTATACTGACGTTGAATTAGGCCCTCCAGGTTCTAACATCAATGATGAGTTAAATAAAAAAGAACGTGAATTAGAAGGCACAAAGAAAACAGGAAAAAACGATCCTGTTTACACTTTGTTAGAGTGTCATGTAAACTTAGACTTAGAAGGTTTCGAAGATGTTGGAGCAGATGGTGAACCAACAGGAATAAAATTACCTTACATCGTAACAGTCGAAGAAGGTAGTAGGAAAGTTCTTTCTATTAGAAGGAACTATGCGCCCAATGATCTAAAGAAAAATAAGATCCAATATTTTGTCCACTTCAAATTTCTGCCAGGACTAGGATTTTATGGCTTTGGACTCATTCATATGATTGGCGGATTGAGTCGTACGGCAACGGCGGCTCTCCGTCAATTATTAGACGCTGGTACTTTATCGAACTTACCTGCAGGATTTAAACAAAGAGGAGTTAGGGTTAGAGATGAAGCATCTCCAATACAGCCTGGTGAATTTAAGGATGTCGATGCACCAGGTGGCAATTTAAGAGATGCTTTCTTTCCATTACCATACAAAGAGCCTTCACCAACATTATTAAATTTATTGGGTGTTGTTGTGCAAGCTGGTCAAAGATTCGCGGCTATTGCTGATATGCAAGTGGGCGATGGTAATCAAGGTGCAGCGGTAGGAACTACAATTGCATTATTAGAACGTGGATCACGTGTAATGTCTGCAATACACAAAAGATGTTATGCAGCGATGAAATTAGAATTTAAATTATTATCAAAAGTTGTTTCACAATATCTACCACCAGAATATCCTTATGACGTTATTGGTGGTGCAAGAAATATTAAACAAACAGATTTTGATGATAGAATAGATATCATACCTGTTGCAGATCCAAATATATTTTCTATGTCGCAAAGAATTACACTTGCACAAACACAATTACAAATTGCAACATCAAATCCACAGTTACACAACATGTATCAAATATACAGAAACATGTATGATGCAATTGGTGTAAAAAATGTAGATGCAGTGCTACCACCACCAGCGCCAGTAGCACCGATGGACCCAAGTATGGAACATATTAATGCAATGGCGATGAAACCATTTCAAGCTTTTCCTGGTCAAGACCACAGAGCACACATCACAGCGCATTTAAACTTTATGTCAACGAACATGGTTAGAAATAATCCATCAATTATGGCTGCAATACAAAAAAATATACTAGAACACATTTCAATTATGGCTCAAGAGCAAGTTCAACTTGAATTTAGAGAACAAATGCAACAAATAATGATGATGCAACAACAAGCAGCTGTCAATCCACAGATACAAGCACAGCTTCAAGACCTTACAAATCAAATTGAAGCTAGAAAATCTGTCTTAATTGCTGAAATGACAGAAGAATACATGAAGGAAGAGAAACAAATTACATCTCAATTCGATAATGACCCTCTTCTAAAGCTAAAATCACGTGAAGTTGACCTTAGAGCGATGGAAAATGAGCGTAAAAAACAAAATGATGAGGCAACTCAAGATTTAAACAGAGCAAAATTAATGCAAGCACAAGAAATAGCTGAAGATAAGATGGAACAGAACGAAGATTTAGCTAAATTACGTGCTGGAGTTAGTCTTGCGAAGACGGGTGTACAACAAGCGCAAGTTATGGTAGAGGATAATTAATAAAAGGAGCAAAAAATGCAAAAACTTGACAAAATTAAAGATGTTAAAGTTGCTGAACAGAGTATTGAAGTAGATCCTAGATCTAAAACTACTGCTGATGGTGCTTTTAACTACATTGCTACAGGAAAACCTGAAATGCCGGTTGGCGGACAGAAAAGAATGTTAGCAGAAAAGAAAAGAAACTCTAAAGCGTACTAATTATGTGGTTGTCGGCAATAAAATTAGCCGTCTCTGCTGGAAGTAAGATATACGCTAACAAGCAGAAGACTAAAATGGCAATGTCAGAGGCACAACTGATGCATGCTACTAAAATGGCCCAAGGTGAGGAAGTTTACCAGGGTAAATTGCTAGAAGCTCGTCAATCAGACTGGAAAGACGAGGCAGTTTTGATAATTTTAAGTTTGCCCGTATTGGTGCTGGCCTGGGCGGTGATATCGGATGATCCAACAGCGATGGACAAGGTTAAATTGTTCTTCGATATGTTCTCGCAGCTCCCGTCATGGTTCACAAATCTTTGGATCCTTGTCGTGGCGAGTATTTATGGTATAAAGGGTACACAAATTTTTAGAAACGGAGGAAAAAAATAATGGGTATATTTAGTTTCGTTAAACCTGGTAAAAAAATTTTTAAAACTATAACAAGTGTTAAACCAAATGTTCCTGTAACAAAAGGACAGAAACTTAAAAGAGATTTAAAAATTGCAACTCAAAAATCAAAAGCCTCTCAAGCAAAATTAGACAACACTATTTTTAGAATTAATCAACAAAAGAAAAGACTTGAAAGAGAAAACAAAATGGGCGGCGGAATGATGGGCCGTAGATTTGGAATGAAAAAAGGTTCTAAGTTTCCTGATTTAACAGGAGATGGTAAAGTAACATTTGCTGATATCTTAAAAGGTAGAGGCGTTATCAACGGTAAGAAAAAAGGAAAAAAATAATGGCAAAACTATGTCCTAGAGGTAAAGCGGCAGCGAAGCGAAAATTTAAAGTGTATCCGTCGGCATACGCGAACATGTACGCATCAGCAGTATGTTCAGGTAAAGTCACACCAGGTGGCAAAAAGAAAAGAAAAAAAGCTATGGGTGGTGGAATGATGGACGACAGAGCATTTTATAGTAACGGTGGTAAAGTTGCTAAAGGTTGCGGAGCTATTCTAAAAGATAAGAAGAAAAAAACTAGGATGGTCTAGTGAGAACCTACTATTCAAAAGGTGGCGGACTTAGAGAATGGGTCAAACAAAATTGGGTCGATATTGCAAACAAAAAATCGGATGGCTCATACCCGAAATGTGGAAGAAGTGGTGGAGAAAAAAGAAAAAATTATCCAAAATGCGTGCCTATTGCAAAAGCAAGAGCGATGAGCAAAGGGCAGCGTGCGGGTGCCGTAAGAAGAAAACAAGCGAAAGCGAATACAGGCCCTACACCTAGTAGAGCCGCAACATTCGCTAAGAAAAAGAAGACGGCATAATGGTAACCAGAGTATTAAGACCTATATATGAAACTTTTAAACAAGCCTCTAAAAAAGGTGGTGGTGCTAAACCAGATGAAATAGTAAATTGGTTTAAAAAAAATAGACCCAATAGATTAGATAAAGTTATGGGCATGAATATAAGTAATGCTAGAGATACATATTCAAACGCTAAAACATCTTTTAAAAGGAGTTTAAATGCGAAAAAGAGATAGACAACCACCTAAAACTAAAAAGTATTTCAGATCCACAAAGTCTGGAGCAGGGATGACAAAAGCTGGGGTCGCCCGATATAGAAGAGAAAATCCTGGCTCAAAACTAAAAACAGCGGTCACTGGCAAAGTTAAGGCAGGATCAAAAGCTGCGAAGAGACGTAAGTCCTTCTGCGCGAGAAGCGCCGGTCAAATGAAAAAATTTCCAAAAGCAGCGGCTGATCCTAATTCAAGACTTCGTCAGGCGCGTAGAAGATGGAAGTGCTAAATGAAAAAAGCAAAAGCAAAAATAAAAAAAGTAATGAAGGGTTTGCAGAAAGCATCTAAAACACACGCTGCTCAAGCAAAAACTTTGAAAGGAGTCTTACATGGCGGATCCAAAAAAAGGAACGGGAAAAAAGCCTAAAGGATCTGGTAGAAGACTCTACACAGATGAAAACCCTAAAGATACAGTTAAAATAAAATTTGCAACACCAGCAGATGCAAGAGCAACTGTTGCAAAGGTCAAACGTGTTAACAAACCGTTTGCAAGAAAAATACAAATACTAACAGTGATGGAACAAAGAGCTAAAGTTATGGGCAAAAGCCAAGTTGCATCAATTGCTAAGAAAGGAAAAGATGCAATTAGAAAACGTAATAAATCGACTGCTTAAATTTTTAAGAGTTAGAATAGACTCTTTGTCAATGTCAGTAACGTCTGGTGGGGTTGACAGTATGGAGAATTATAAGTATATAATAGGACAGATAAACGCCTACGAGGCAACACTACAGGAAATCTCTAACCTGCTAGAAGATAAGGAGCAAAATGGAAAAGCAACAGTCATCGATATTAACACCAAACAATAAACTTGTTGGTGTAGAACCTACAAAAGAAGAACCAAAATTACCACAACCAACTGGTTGGAGACTTTTAGTTTTACCTTTTAAGATGAAAGAAAAAACTAAAGGTGGATTAGTATTAGCTGAAACTACATTAGAGAAACAACAAGTTGCTTCTCAAGTTGGTTTAGTTATGGCTATGGGTCCGCAATGTTATAAGGATAAGGAGAGATATCCTGAGGGTCCGTGGTGCAAGGAGAAAGATTGGGTTATGTTTGCACGTTATGCAGGTAGCCGAATTAAAATCGATGGTGGGGAAATGCGTCTGCTAAACGACGACGAAGTGTTAGCAACAATAGACAGTCCAGAGGACATATTGCATGAGTTTTAATCATAGGAAGGAGTAAACTATGCCAGACGAAGAAAAGAAAACAGTTGACATTGATACATCAGGTCCTGATGCCACAATCGATATTGAAGAAGCAAAAGACGAGTCCGTTGTAGAAACGGAAGCGCCGGAACAAGAAACAAGCACAGAAGAACCAGTAAAAGTAGAAGAAAAAAAACAAGATGAAAATTTAGAGGACTACAGTAAAGGTGTACAAGCTCGTATTGCGAAATTAACTCGTAAGATGAGAGAAGCAGAAAGAAGAGAACAAGCTGCTGTTGAATATGCACGAGCTGTAGAAGAAAAAAGATTAGCATTAGAAAAAAAGTTTGACAAAACTGATGCTGATTATGTTAAAAAATTTGAGACTAGTATTCAAACAGGTTTAGAAGCTGCACAAAAAGAATTAGCTGCAGCAATTGAATCAGGAGATGCACAAGCTCAAGTTGAAGCTAATAAAAGAATTGCTACGCTCGCATTTGAGAATGCAAAACTTGATCAAGCTAAACAAGGTCGAGAAGAAAAAACACAGGCCGAGAAACCTGTAAATCTAAACCAAGGCGGACAAGTTAACCAACCCGCTATGGACGATCCTATTAATCCAGATCCAAGAGCAGAAGCATGGGCATCTAAAAACTCGTGGTTCGGTAGTGATAGAGCAATGACATACACTGCTTTTGAAATACACAAGGATTTAACGGAAAAAGAAGGATATGATCCAAATTCTGATGAGTATTATGCAGAAGTTGATAAACGTATTAGAGTTGACTTTCCGCATAAATTTGGTAATACTGAACAAAAGCAACCGACCGCCCCCGTTCAGACGGTGGCTTCAGCTAATAGAAGCGTAAAGCCTGGTCGCAAACAAGTGAGACTCACATCGTCTCAAGTCGCAATAGCGAAAAAATTAGGTGTGCCACTCGAAGAATACGCAAAACAATTAAAAAACACGGAAGGAGCGTAACATGGAAAAAGAAAACAAAACTTCTCGTGCGAACCAAACACGGTCAAAATCTGAGAGACCTAAAGTGTGGGTTCCACCATCTTCTCTAGATGCACCCCCTGCACCTGATGGATTCAGGTATAGATGGATAAGAGCTGAAGTCATTGGATTTCAAGATACGAAAAATGTAACTGGACGTTTAA
>VTLG01012544.1_pt1 | contig 12510 bp, 18 predicted proteins | sample 4694571 | NCBI WGS metagenome assembly VTLG01 (sample SAMN12604809, study PRJNA352737) | marine metagenome | biome: ENVO:00000447; feature: ENVO:00000209|ENVO:00000569|ENVO:01000036; material: ENVO:00002151; isolation source: viral sequences binned using virsorter ... | reverse complement strand
TCCTTTTGGAGTACGGTCTTTGGCCCCTTTTTCTCGGATGCTCTTGATGACATCTCTTCGAAAGATTCGATATTGACTTTGCACCGATCATGGGGAATGGAATGGGCCGAATTAGATTCGATCACATCTAGAAAACATGCTGGTCATATTAAATCTTTTTTATCGCGCTCCACCGATTTCTTACGGGTTCCTTACGGTAAAGCTGTTGAAGAATGGCCGCGCCGTGGAATTATTGTTGGAAGTTCAAATAAAGAATCAGGTCTGTTATTTGATGACACTGGAAACCGCCGCTTTCATGTGATTCCTTGCACCGTTGAATCTATTGATCTTGATGGGCTTCAATTAGAACGAGATTCCATTTGGTCTGCTGCTGTTGCCGCTTGGAAAAAAAAGGAGTCACATTTCCTTACCTTTGAACAGGAAAATCAAATCGAAAAAGAGAATTTAGGTTACATGGTTGATTCACCTTGGTTAACCGTCATTAATCAATGGTTGAATAATCCTGTTAATCAAAGCACCGATATAACCATCGAAAAACTACTTACCGAAGCAATCGAAAAGCCCGTGGAACGCCAAACAAAATCCGACACCATGACCGTCTCATCTATTCTCAAAAGTCTGAAGTATGAGAGAAAGAAAAAAAGAGTCGAGGGAACACCTAAGTGGGTTTGGAACTTGCAAAAGTCGTAAGTTCCCTCCTGTTCCCTCCCCTGTTCCTACGGGTGGGAACGCTCAAAATCCTTGATACACCTCTCTTCTCTTTATATGTTCCCTATGTTCCTATGTTTTTATATATAAATATAGAGATAGGTATATATAGGGTATATATATAGCTTAGGTAAGTTTGTAAGGAAGGTGGTACACAGTAGGAACGTGGGAACACTATCTAATCTCATTTCTGTCTCATGCACGTCTCAAAAAAGAATCAACCCGTTGTTGATCGCCTCATTCTTCTCCTCGCTCAATCCGAACATGTCGCGGACGCAATCTTGGATAATGCCCTCGATGATCAAGAGCGTTTAGATCCAAAAGTTGCTGCTGGTTTAACTCAATATTTGGTACGAATTGCAGACATCCTCAACTGCGCTGAAGAAGCTGACCTTAAGCCTTTGTCTAATGAATGAGTTATATTTTGCTTATGGCTAAGAAAGCAACAGACAGAGAAATTGATTGCAGGGTTAATTCTGTCTACAACTTATTAATTAATGGCCACAGTAAAACTCAGGTGGTGCAGTACTGCGCGGAAAATTACGGTGTTAAATTAAGGCAATCAGAAGAGTACATTTCAAGAGCTCGTAAGCTTCAACAATTAGATGCAGAACTGGAACGTCCGCAATGGCTTTTATCTGCTTTATCTCGTTTACAAAATTACGAAGCTCAATCTGCAAAACGTGGTAATCATCAAGCGGCCTTACGCGCTGTGGAATTGCAAGCTCGGTTATTGAGGTTTGAATTAAGTTGACTTCATTAATTGCTGGAATATGTGATAACGAACCGCTTACTGCTTTTGCTTATCAATCTTCTATTAATAGTTTGCCAACAGCAGAAGAAGTAAAGGCGCGAATACTTGAAGGACTTTTACCGCACCAGGAGAAGTTCTGCCTGAATACTGAATCAAGAAAGCTTGGACTTGTGTGTGGCTTTGGAGCAGGAAAAACACATGCTCTAATCGCAAAATTAGGAATGATTGCGGCAGATAATGTTGGATTTGTTTCGGCTATCTTCGAGCCGACAAATGTAATGCTAAGGGACGTTCTTTATAGATCTTTAATTGACTTATTGGATCAATGGGAAATCCCGTTTACTTATAGAGCCTCACCAATGCCTGAATGTCAGCTTCATTTTAAAGAAGGAAATCATACTGTTTTGCTAAGAACAATTCTTACTTATCAACGCTTGAGAGGACAAAATCTCTGTGCAGCACTTTTTGATGAGGCAGATACTATCCCAATGGGAGAAGCTACCAATGCCATGAATATGGCACTGGCAAGATTGAGATCAGGTAATAACCAACAATTCTGTGCTGCCACAACTCCAGAGGGTTATGGTTGGGCGTTTCATACATTTGATAAAGAAGCAACAGAAGACACCGCATTAATAAGAGCACGGACTATGGATAATCCTTATTTGCCTGATACGTTTATTCCTTCTTTGCAACAGAATTATTCTGAGCAATTAATCAAGGCTTATTTAGAAGGGCAGTTCGTCAATTTAACAACAGGTCAAGTTTATGATCGGTTCTCTAGGGATATTCACGTTAAAGATAATTTGCCTGATTACAGTCAGGAAATATTGAAAATAGGTATAGATTTCAACGTAGATAATACAAACGCTGTTGTATGTGTGCGGGACGGAAATAAGCTCGTCATAATAGATGAAATAGCGAAAGCTCACGACACTGACGCACTAGCTCAGGAAATCGTTAGGCGTTATCCAGATCGTAAAATTCAGGTATTTCCAGATGCTTCAGGCTCGCAACGCTCAACCAACGCAAACGCCTCTAGGACAGATATATCCATACTCCAATCTTACGGCTTTGAAAACATGTCGCCGCGAGCAAACCCCGCAATCAAAGATCGAGTCCAGACTTTACAAAATCTTCTATGTAACTCCAAGGGAGAATCAAGGTTGGAGGTTAGCTCCTGTTGCAGAAGGGTGATTGAGTGCCTTGAACTTCAATCATGGGATGAAAAAACACAACAACCAGATAAGCTTAATGGTTTCGATCACATGAATGACGCATTAGGATACTGTGTATATCGAGAGTTCTCTATTCTGTATGCTCGTGCGGGTAGCAGAACAGGAATTAGAATCTATTAAAGAGGTTTAACGCCGTGGCTTTCAGTGCATACAGTGGATATAGAACTTATAGAGGTATTGCGGAAGCAAAAGTTAATAAGGTGTCTGATCCTAACCAGCAATGGTTGAATCAAGAACCGCATTGGATTCTGCCTGAAACGATTGTCCAAGGAACGTATGAGATAAGAAGTAAGCATAGAAAATATCTTCCACAAGAAGAACGCGAATCAGATTTAAGTTATGACGCTCGGTTAGCAAGAAGCGTTTTATCTCCTTACTTCATACGAATTGAAAGGATGTTAGCGGGCATGTTAACTCGTAAACCTGTTCAGTTAAATGACACTGCTGATGTTATACGAGAGGATTTATTTGATATAGACCTTAGTGGAAACGATATTTCTATCTTTACCTATGAATTAACGCGTAAGCTTCTCAGGTACGGACATATTGGCTGTCTTGTTGATAGTCCATCTTTAGAAACAGGCGAAGGCCGTCCATATTGGACTACTTACACGCCAAGGGACATTATTGGTTGGAGAACAGAAAAGAAAGATGGAAAAGATGAATTAACACAACTTCGATTAGCTGAACAAGTGCTGGTTGAAGATGGGTTGTATGGAGTGAAAGAAGTTCAACAAATCAGGGTATTAACGCCAGGTGGTTTTGAAATTCATCGTAAGAATAAAGAGAAAAGCGATTGGGTGATTCAGGAAGAGGGAACAACATCACTTGATTACATTCCTTTCTCTGTTGCGTATGCAAACAAGGTTGGATATATGGAATCAAGACCACCGATGAGCGATATAGCTGAATTAAATTTGAAGCATTATCAAATACAGAGCGATTACGACAATATCTTGCATATCTCGGCTGTTCCAATGCTTTCGATCTTTGGGATGCCGCCAAGTGATAGTGAAATTAGTGCTGGACCAGGAGAAGCTTTTGCGATGCCAGCCGAAGCAAGAATTGAATATATAGAACCAGGCGGTAGTAGTTTTTCAGCACAACAAGAACGACTTAAAGAAATAGCATCTCAGATTAATGAATTGGGCCTCGCCGCAATCCTTGGTCAAAAACTCAGTGCCGAGACGGCGACTTCTAAAGCTATTGATAGAAGTCAATCAGATGCCACGATGCTTTATATCGCGCAGCAAGTTCAAGATTTAATTGATAATAGTTTGCGTTTTCATGCTGATTATTTAGGTGTTGAGGCGGGCAGCTCTTATGTCAATCGCGACTTCTTAGCATCTCGTTTAGATCCTCAAGAAATTAATAGCGTTCTTCAACTTTATACAGCAAATACAATCAGCCAAGAAAGCTTGTTAAAGATGTTGGCCGAGGGCAATGTATTACCTGATGAGTTTGATGTTGAAGAAGAAGTTGAAGCAACACAGGTAGCAGGATTAATTGAAATGGAACCACCTGAGAAGAAGGAAGAAGAAGAAACAGTACAAGTTGAAGAGTGATAAATGGCCCCACAAATAAAGAAAGAAGGCACACCAGCGATTCTTTATCGGAACGCTATTGACTTAAATCGCTTTAGTAATGGGGTTCAAAATAGACTTGTAAAAGCCAATAAAAAAGTTCTTGTTCGTGCAATTGAGCAGTTAGCAAAGATTGATGATTCAGAAAAGCCGTCATATAAAGCCGCAAGATTAAGAGCATTATTGAAACAGACAAAAGAATCACTAAGCACTTGGAGAAAAGAAAGTGTTGCGGTGATGATTAAAGAGTTAGAAGGAATTGCAGATGTTCAAGCTGGTTTTGTAGAAAGTCAAATAGAAAAGGCATTACCTAGTGGAGTATTAAGAAGCGAATTAAATCCAGCAGGTTATAGCGTTCAAACTGTTGCGGTAAGCCCAGATTTTGCAAAGGCTGTGGTTACAAAAGATCCTAGTGTTGTCACGTTAAGAGCAACAGGCCCGTTTGATTTAACAGCAGCGCAAGGAGCGCAATTGACACTGCCTAATGGTGACACTGTTGAGAAGGCATTTAGAGGAATTGCATCTAGGGAGCTAAGTAACTTTAAGCAAACGGTTAGAACAGGTCTTTTATCTGGTGAACCTACAGAAGATATTGTTCGACAGTTAATGGGTAATTTGGAGTTTGGTCAAAGAGCTGGTACACCATTACAAGCGGCATTATCTGGTGACGCTGGCTTCAAAATGGCTAGGCATCAAATCAGGACAGTTGTTAGAACAAGTGTTAATCAGGTTTCTAATGCAGCAAGTAAGCAAGTTTATAAAGCAAATGAAGATGTAACAGAGAAGTATCGTTATGTTGCGACTTTAGATAGTAGAACCTCGGCTTTATGTGCATCGCTTGATGGACAAGAGTTTGAATATGACAAAGGCCCAGAACCGCCACAGCATTTTAATTGCAGGTCAACAACTGTTGCTGTTATTGATTGGGATGGATTAAGGAAGAAATATCCAAAATTAAAATTTGATGATCCAGCCGAAGGAAAAAGAGCCGCAGCAGGAGGGATGGTTCCTGCTGACACTACTTATGGGAAATGGTTGCATGGACAAAGGGCTAAAACTAAGTCAGGGAAGTTATCTCAATTCACACCTGGCCCAAGACAGATTGAAGCATTAGGAAAAGAAAAGGCAAAATATTTTAATCGTTTAGCTAATAAGTATGGAGCAGATGAAGCAATTAAAAAGTTTGTAAGAACGGATGGAACAGAGATCAGCTTGGCGCAACTAAAGAAGCGTTATCCAAAACTGACGAGCATCAAGAAGAAGGCAGTGAAAGTTGTTACTAAAGAGGCGTTACCTTCTGTTGAACAATTACAAGTAATAGCTTCTGCTTCGAAAATAAAACCGCAAGAGGTCCAGAAAACATTTGATTTAATGGACAAGATGGAAGGCGTTGCGGGTGAGAACGCTCGGAAATTACGTCAGTTTACAGAAAAGAAAGGTGTTGCTGCTATTTGGTCTACAGGTCGTGAAGCTGCTGTTAGTGGAGTTAAGAGCAAAAAAGGAATGGCATTTATTCTTGACAATCCCTCTTTGAAGGAAGCAACGAAAAAAGCTGATAAAACAATTTTCGGAGAAGAATACAGGGAAATATATGCGGACAGACTTAGGACAGGGTTGCCGAGCTATAAGGCAAAGTCGTATTTTACTATGTATGGACAGAGTAAAGGTGTTAAGGGCTTCACCTTTAGAGAAGGTTCTAACCATATTGTTATCCGCAGAACTAGCAAAACTATTGGTGTAACAAAAGAGAACCAGTTAGAAAAGATAAGGAACAGCGTTAAAGATGTAATCACTAATAGAACAAAAAATGGTCGTTTCTTTTTGGACAACAACACCAGTGGTCAATTGAGACATACGGAACCAGAGATTACATGGCTGACAACTTATATCCACGAAATGGGCCATCAAGTGCATTTTGTAGCGAAGGAGTTATCTTATGAAAAATTCTTTGAAGGAGCTGAAAGAGTATGGAAGCCAAGTATTTACGGCGGCTCTGATAATATAGAAAGATTTGCAGAGACTTTTGTGCAATATGTTCTGGCTCCTGATAGTCTGAAGAAAGCATCGCCTGAAGCTTACAAATGGGTTGACACTGTTATGGCACAAGCATTGAAAGCGTTATGACATTAATGGAACAAGCGGTAGAGGCTGCGGTTACTTTTCCTGCTAATAAAGATGCCCCTAAAGAGGTAAAGGCTTTTTATAACAAGGCAAAAGGTAGGGAGAAGGAGGATATTGCGTCAACTGTGGAGATTCTTATGGTTAGATCTGAGGGCAAGGAAGAACTTCTTTCTATTATTAATCGTTACTGGTATAGCAAAGGTTAACCGTAACGGTTAAACTACCTGTGATGTTTGATTTTGTCTCATGGCCCGTCGATATGTCAGGGATAAGATAGGCCGCTTTGCTTCTCATGGTGGCGGCGGTGGAAGTTTTGGCGGCGGCGGAAAAATAGGCAAGTCAGCTAAGAATGTGAAAGCAAGAAAAGCTTATAAGTCTGCAAGTTCTAAGGTAAGAAAGGCTGATAGAGACTTTAAGACTGCTGACAGGAAAAGTTCAGCAGCAAGAGGAGCTTATACACGATCAGCAGGGAAAGGACCAGCCAAAGCTCAACAAGCTGCTGGCAAGTGGCACGCATCAATGGTGAAGAGAGAGCAAGCAGCGAGAAAGATTGGTGGTTCTAAGTCAGGTTTAACCCGTGTAACAAACAGACTCACTGGAAAAGGTGCAGCAAAAGCTAAAAGAGGAGCAGTAAATCCTAATAAGCTTGCTTCTTCTAAGAAGTATGCAACAGCAAGGAAAGCAAGAAAAGGATCAGCAGTTAGAAAGGATGCGGTAGCTTCTGCAAAGATAAGAAGAGGAGAAAGAAGAGCAAAAGCTGAGATTAGGAAGGGAGCAAAGGCAAGGTCTTCTTATAAGCCTAAGCAGGAAGCAAAGCAAGCAAAAGAAAGAATATTGAAGAAGACAAAAGCGAAGCGAATGGAACAGGGAGGCTTCAAGACTCCTAAAGGCAAGATGAGTAAGACAAAGACAACAGCAGCGTCAAAGGCTCAGTACAAGAAGTTATCTGGTAATGCAAGGAAGAATTTTAGGATAGGTGATGCGAGAAGAGGTAAGTCTCCAGCCGAGATAAGAGGAAAACATGACTTAAGCAGAGGAGTAAAGAAAACAAAAGGCGCAAAGAAATATATAGATACTCGTAATACTGAATATCCAATGTTTCAACGGTTTAAAAAGAGTGAGTTAAAGCGTAAATTTAAGCTTTAATCGTCAGAAATAAAATCGTCTAGCGTTTCAAGGTCTTCCATCACGTTGGCCCAGAAGTCAGGCACTAACAACACATCATCTTGGCTGTCGGCTTTACCTAGTGTAATAACGCCAGCCATTTCGTTGCCTGTGACGACGTAAACCATTGTTTCGTTTCCTTCACCGTCAACATCTGGAACTTTTGATAATAGATCTCTTAATTCTCGAACGGTAAAGCCTTCTTCTTTTTTAATTGGGCTAGGCATGGGGGTTGATTCCTAGTGGTTTCTGCTAACTTAGTAGAAAACTGACCTTACGGGTTATTTATGACCGAAGAAAATCTTCAAGAGCCTACGGCTGTTGATCCTTCAGAAGTAGACGCATTAAAACGAAGCGTTGAAAGTTTAGAGAAGAAAAACTTTGAACTAATAGGCAAATTAAAGAAAAAAGAAACGCCTGATGTTCCTGCTGACTATCAAGAATTACTTGATTTTAAACAAAAGGCAGAGCAAAAAGAATTAGAGGCTAAAGGTGATTACTCCAAAGCGTTGGAATCAAGGGAGGGGCAATTCCGTGATGCGGTAAAAGAAAAAGACGACAAGATCAAAAAACTTGAAGCAAGAATTCGTGATCTTGAATTAATTTCACCTGCTATCGCTGCTTTATCTAACTCGGTGCATGATACAGATTATGCGTTAGAAAAATTAGGTAAAGATAAATTTGAAGTAGCAGAAGATGGTTCTGTTGTTTATGTCGATGAATTTAGTCGGATGACAATAGAAGAAGCCGTTCAAAAGAAACTTGCTGCAAACGATAGAACAAAATGGGTTGTTAAAAAGCCTATTGCTAGAGGCAGTGGAGCAGTTGGCGGTGGAACTGTTTCGGGTAGCAAAATCTCAGAAGGTGACTTGAAATATTTCTTGCCTGAAACACAAAATATGGATGAACAGACAAGGATTTATAGACAACAAGGCGCAGAAGTTTGGAGAAAGTATAGGGAAATGGCCGAAAGCCGCTAGTATAGGAAGCAATGACTCGTCTGATGGTTACGCCGAAGGGTGAGTAAGGGTTACGCCCAAACTGTAAAACTATTTTAGGAATCAAGCATGGCCCCTACAAGGAGGAGCGATGTCATCATTCCAGAAGTTTTCGTCCCCTACGTTGTTCAAGCGACCACAAACTTAGACCGCTTCTTGCAGTCTGGTGTGGTTCAACCGTTGGCGGAGTTAAATGCTTCTGAGGGTGACTTTATAAATGTACCTTTCTGGGGTGCAAACTTAGCTGGTGATCAAGAGGTTCTAACTGATAGCACTTCATTAACACCTGGCAAGATCTCAACAGGTAAGCAGATAGCTGTTCAATTACATAGAGGTCGCGCATTTGAGGCAAGAGATCTTGCGTCAATCGCTGCGGGTTCTGATGCTATGGCCGCTATCGGTAATAAGCTTGCTGCTTATATTGCCAACCAAAAGCAGAAAGATCTTCTTGCTTCTTTAGAAGGTTGCTTTGGATCTCTTAACGCTAATGACTCAAATAGCGCATTTTTCTCAATGTGCGTTGATTCAGAAAGTGGAGATTCACCAACTGTTTTAAGTCCAAGAACTGTTGCGGCTGCCAGAGCAAAATTTGGTGAGCAAGGCGACAAGTTGACTGCTGTTGCAATACATAGCAACACTTATTACGACTTGGTTGAGCGTAAGTTAATTGATTACGTTTCTACTGCTGATGCCCGTGGTACAACCACAACTCAGTCAGGCGGATCAATGGCCAATGCTTATGGTGGTGACGACAAAGTTCCTACCTTCTGCGGCTTAAATGTATTGGTTTCAGATGATGTAACCAAAACTGGTAGCGGCTCAAGTCAGGAGTATGCCGCGTACTTCTTCCAGCCTGGTGCTGTAGGTAGTGGCGAGATGCAAGCGTTAGACATCGAGCAAGATCGCGATATTCTTGCCAAGTCCGACGCGATCAGTTACGACGCTCATTATTGCTATCACCCAGTTGGTAGTAAGTGGGCTGTTACAACAACAAACCCAACTGTTGCTCAGTTAGGTACTGTTGCAAACTGGTCGAAAGTGTACGAAAACAAGAACCTCGGTATTGCTCGCGCAACCGTAGTTTCTAATTACGACTAGCCGAGGTATTAACAAATGACATCCGTATTTGAAGCCGTCGGCGGCAAGGCCATTGGTTACGTCTCAGGTGGAGCCGTAACACAAGCCACAAACAAATCAACTGCTGTAACGCTTAACACGCAAGGCGGTCAGATCACTATGAACAACGCTGCACTAGCTGATGGTGCAGAAGTTACCTTCCAGGTAAACAATGACAAAGTTGCTGCAACTGACGTTATTGTCGTTAATCATGGTTCTGCTGGTACTGCTGGCGCGTATTGGCTGGTTGTTTCAGCAGTTGCGGCTGGATCTTTTAAGGTCACAGTTGGCAACTTGTCTGGTGGCTCATTAAGCCAAGCGATTGTGCTTAATTATGCTGTTATCAAGAGTGCAGCAAGCTAATGGGCTTGTTCGCTTTTAGGCGACTAAGAGAACGCGAGGTTGCTGCTCAGGTAGCAGCCTCAACTTCTGTTATTGAGAAGCCCAAACCAAAACGCAAGCGCAAATCTAAAGTAACCACTGATGGCAATAACAATTCATCACACGGCGGGAGCAGCGAACGCAAATAGCTACATCTCATTGACAGAAGCAAATGAACTGATTGAAGGTTTAGTTGCTACGGATGATGTTGTTGCTTGGGAGGCTGGTTCAACAAGTGACGATTATAGAAATCGTGCTCTTTATAGTGCAGCGCAACGGATTGACCGTGAAAGATTTTTAGGTGCTAGAGCAACAGATACTCAAGCAATGCAATGGCCTAGAACTGGAGTAAGAAAACCTGATACTTATATCAACAACTATAATTTGGGCTTTCCTTTTACGATTACTGAGGATTATTTCACAGATACAGAAATACCAGATCAGGTAAAGAAAGCACAGGCGGTATTAGCTGCTTACTTGAATAACAATAAAGACGCTTTAGATTTAACAGGTTTAGAATCCTATAGCACATTAAATGTTGGAAATATTTCAATTACTCCTTACAGATTCGGAGCTGTAGGTTTCAACGCTGTTCCACCTATGTTTGAACGCTACTTCAGGGGCATTAGAATAAGTGGACCAAGTAACATTGCAGTAAAACGCAGCTAACCATGATTTATCCAGCAGCAACAATCATCACCGACACAAACGCACATACAGGGCGTTTTGGGAAAGTTCATGCGTTGGCAGATGCTTCTTGTACTTTTGTTTCAAGTGATCTAACAGAGAACGGATCATCAACAATTAACGGAATTACGATGAACGCAGGAACAGAGATTGAAGGAATTGTGATTACAAGTATCACATTGGCAAGCGGCCAGGTTGTTGCTTATCGCTTGTAATGGCAGTTAAACCAAAGGGCTTAAGGAAAGGCGTTAGCAAAGCGTTAAAGGCTACAGGTGGCAGCGTCATTGTTCGCAAAGTAACGGCTGCTGCTTACAACACAACTACTGGAGCTGTTGGTGAAACAACTGCTGATACAACGGTTAAAGGTGTTGTTGGGAATGTTGCAGCAAGAGAAGTAAAAGGCTTGATCAAGGCAAACGATAAAAGGTTAACGATTGCGGCGGAAGACTTGGATTACACTCCAACGGCTTCAGATCGTGTTGTTATCTCTTCTATCGTTTATCAAATTATTCAAGTCGAAACCACGGAACTAGCTAATACTGCTATTAAGTACGATTTGGTATTGAGGGCATGACAAAGAAAATTTCACTACAAGAAATGGTTGATCTTCCTGAAGAAGTCTTAAACGATATTGTTAAGAGGGTTGTCCCTTGGACAGAAAGTTTATTAAAGCAGGGAACCCCTGTTGATACTGGAAGATTACGCGCCAACTGGCAGATCGGAGAGAATACAGATTCAGGGAAAATTATTAGCGAAGGAAGTTATGACAAATCAAAACCAATTCCCTTATCACAAGTTTCTAAGACTGGAGGAGGATCGGGAAAACCTCGAAGGGCTAATTATCAAAGAGAAAAACTAGGACCAACGTATTCAATATTTAATAACTTACCTTATGCAGAACCAAACATTTTAGGAACTAATTTCCCTCCATCATGGGGCGGTAAGTTTAGAAGTAGAGAGAACCAAGTGCAAAAGGGTTGGTTTCATAGTGTAGAAAAACAGGTTAAAGATCAAGTTCAATCTTTCAGATGGGAGGATTAAATGAGCAGCACTTTTAACGATGTTAGGGCCGCTATAGAAGGCCGCATTGCGACAGAGATGGCATTAAGTCCTGCTTATCCTGTTAGTTATCAAAACGCTCCATTTACTCCACCTAATAACACTCCTTGGATTGCTGTTTATCTTCTTTTTGGTGCAAATAATTATGCAACATTAGAAGCACCTGCTACGGGTAAATCATTTAATAGACAAACAGGAACTATAACAATTGATATTTTTACACCTATCGGAGTAGGAGCTGGAGCAAATTACACCATAGGAGAAAGAGTGAAAGATAAATTTGACAGAGCTAAGTTTAGTAGTCTTATTTTTGAACCTTGTTCAGGATTAGCTACAATACAACCAGCAGAGCAAGAAGCGTTCTTTCAAACGCAATTCTCAGCTACATTTGACGCATACTTAGACTAATTTAATCCAATGGCTGTCACTGTTTTATCAGGTACGTCTGGAGCCTTGTACTACAAACCTGCTGGTACAACAGGGACATTCTCTCCGTCAGACGTGACCATAGGTACAGAAACTATGGTTGTTCAATCTTACTTAAATCTAAAAGTAGGAGATCCAGTTAAATTTCAGGTTGTTGATTCTTCTTCTGGAGGATCAGGAACAGGGACTTTACCTGCTGGATTAACTGCTGGAACGACTTATTACGTTAGTGCTTATACCGCAAGTACTGGAGCTTTAAAGGTTTCTGCTACTAA
>VTLG01015343.1_pt1 | contig 12515 bp, 24 predicted proteins | sample 4694571 | NCBI WGS metagenome assembly VTLG01 (sample SAMN12604809, study PRJNA352737) | marine metagenome | biome: ENVO:00000447; feature: ENVO:00000209|ENVO:00000569|ENVO:01000036; material: ENVO:00002151; isolation source: viral sequences binned using virsorter ... | reverse complement strand
GCAATTCTTTAGCTGAAGGACCTCCTTGTTTTTCAAAAATTCTACTTACTTTTGTTCTTGCCCTTGTAGCTTCAGCTGCATCTTTCTCTTCTTGTTCTCTTGCTTTTGCTCTATTAGCTTCGGCTTCTTTTGCATTTTGTTCCTGTGCTTGTCTTTGTTCCATTTCTTTTTTCATCTGAGCGGCTATTATAGCCTTCCTATTTTTTTCTGCTTCTTTAGCATCTATTTCTTTCTGTGTTTTATACCCTTCTTCTAATTTAGATAATGCTTCTAAATCTAAATCGGATGTTTTATCTTTATCTTCTTCCTCTTTCTTCTTAAAGGCACTTGAAAACATAGTTCCAAGATTAGGACCTACTTTATCTATATGGTCACTTCCACTAAACTTACCTGTGGCTGTATCTTTAGCCATTTCTACTTTATTATCATAAGCCTTTTTTAAATCTTCTTCGTTAAAAGTTAATCCGGGAACAGAAAATTCAACACCAAATAAGTTAGCCTTTACGTTTCCATCTTTTATAAAATTTTTAACTTCTTCAAAAGATGGATTACTTATACCTGATTGTTTTATAGCAGATTCTACCATATTACTATAACTTCTTGTTCTATCCTCTTCAGCTTTTCTCATATTTTCAGGAGATGTAGCATCTCTTTCTTTTTCATATGTATCAGTTACAGTCGCTGTTGGTACAGATGTATCTACTGTTTCATCTACTTTTGCATCTTCTTTAGGTGCATCTCCCTTTCCGTCTTCTCTGCTATACCCTTCAGGAATTGGAAAGACAGGCTTACCATCAACATGAGGAATAATCATTACTTCACCTGCAGCATTAACAAATCTTATATTATTATATTGTTGAGTAGGCATAGGAATTAATTTGTCAAAGCCTGTATGTGGTTGTGGTTGTTGCACTGGCTGTTGTCCAACAAAACTAGGACCATATCCTGTTTGTGGCTGAGGTTGTGGCATAACCATAGGATATGCTACTGCTGGCTGAAACTGATAGTTAGGATTAATATTAAATTGAGAACCCATTTGAGATGGTTGACTATAAACTCCAGGACCTTGATGGGGCTGTGTTCCATATGGAGTTGGCACAATTCCACCTGTTTGCATTTCTAAATCACCTTCATTACCAGCATCATCTTCAACTGTTACATCATCAGGTGTAAATGGTATGTCATCAGGAAGCGTAGCTTCGTCTGAATTACCCATCTGACCCATGTCTTCCATACGTTTAAGACCTGCCTTAGCTTCTTGTCTCATTTTCATTAATGACTCTAAACCATAATATCGGACAACATCAGCAGGAAATACAAACTCTCCTTCAGAAAGTTTAGCACTTATATCATCTCTAACTTCTTCTTTAGCTGAACCAATTGGTACTTCATTTCCAGATACAGGGTCAACTGTACCACCATCTTGTTCTAAACCACCGTCTTGAAATAATTTCATTTGTTTATTTATCATTTCCTAATACCTCTTGTCTTAAATATTTAAATCTACGTAAAGTAGCAATAGCCCCTTGTGCTCTATACATCATAATATTATCATTACTTTGTTCAATAACTTGATGTTGTCTATCAATTAAATAGTCAATATAATTATTGAAGTTGTCCAGTAGGCTTTTGTCCTGCACCAGCTTCTTGAGTTGGGCTAGGACCTTCTTCTGGTCGTTGTCCTGCATTACCTGTAAATCCTTGTTCATTTGGAACTGGTGCTTGACCTGTTCCTATTGTTCCACCACCTGCTCCTGTAGGGTCATTTGGATTTGCTCCAGCAGGAGGTTGTGGTTGATTAGCTTGCTGTTGCTGTTGTAACAATTTAGCTTGAAGGGCAGCTTCTTCCATATTATTAGTAACTTTATCGGGGTCTAAATCCATAGACTTGGCAATCTCACGAATAATATATTGAAACTTAGCAAATGGTGCAAGGGCAGGGTTACTTGCAACACCTAAAAACTGCATTAGTCTTTGGCTTCTAACTTCATTAGCCATTAGACTTTCAGTTCCTCTAGCTTTAACTTCTAAATCTCCTTTTATCTTAGGGTCAAAGTCAAATTGCATATTAAAACTAAATAAGTTTTCTCCTAGAGGTCTTAATAAATAATCATCTACATTTTTTATTACTGATTTAACACCACCACTTGCGGCATTCATTAGCATTGATATACCAGATGCTGTTCTACCAACACCTGTTACACCTGTTTGTCCATGAGCAAAAGATGGAAAGCCTGTTGATTCATCAGCTAGTTGTCTAGCTTTATCAAATAGCTGAATATTTTCTCCTGCTACATTGGGGAACTTTGTGCCAAAGATTGCTTGACCCGGAGCACCCCCTTGTCTTCTAAATATTTTTCCCGGATATACAGATAAATCCTGTCCCGGAACTAAATTAGTTTCATCAACTTCTATAAGTAAGTTTCCTGACAATACAGCATTATCAACTGCCATTCTCATAAACCCATTCATTAATGTTTGAGTATCATCCATATTTTCTGCAATACCTACACCAAAAAATGAATATGGGTTTAATTCATAAGGTACAGCCATATAAGGTATTTTAGCAGGTTTAAATGGATTAAGCACTACTCTAATAAGTTTATGATTACATATCCATATATTTGCTTGTAACTCATCAAACTTTCGTAGTTCTTTTGGAATATCAACATCATTCTCAATAAGAATATCAGTATCTACCATTCCCCAATATTCTATAACTTCAAATCTATCAACATAATCTTCTGTTGCATAATCAGCTAAATCATCTTCCCATCCTTTTTTAGTATATGTTTCACCCATTTCAATACATGAGTCTATTACATTATCTCTAAAGTATGGTCTCTTTTTTAAATTTCTTAATTGATTTCTAGATAGTTTATGTCTTTCAATTACATACTGAACATCATCCATGCTTGTAGCATCAGGGTCAGGATAGAAGTTCCAGACAGAAACATGATTTACTTGAGGAACAGTTTTAAACTTAGGGTCATATTCACCCTCATCTGACCAATTAGGATACTCTTTATCTACTGCAAAAGGTCCTTTCATTACACCTGTACCAAATAATGCCATCTCAAAAGCTGTATTTCGTAGATGTTTAGAAGCACTTGACTCTTCTAGTTGGTCAAGTATTTTCTTTTCCATATTCTTAGCAGCAATCATAGATGGACTAAAAGTAATAGTTGTAGGTGTTGTACCTGCTCCTTCTTTTAAATCTTCAATCTTAGATAATTTATCTTCTAATGGTCCTAGTTCTATACCTGTTGCTGTAAAACCTTTAGGTAATTCTTTGCCATCCCCTTCAAAACCATAAGGACTTCCAGCATTTTCTGGAGCCATAGGTGGTTTAGGTTGTAAATCTGTATGTACATTTTCAGTTACACCTTCAGGTAATATCGTAGGTTCAACACTTATAGGAAACTTATTTCCAGCAAATAGAACATCTACTATCTGACCATAAGCAGCAAGTGTCTTTGTCTTTGTTGTTTTAACAAACACTCTAGACTTTTCTGCTTCTGTAAACTGAACATCAGGTCCATACAAACCTCTGTAGTTACGATACGCTCTTAACCATCTATCTTCGTCAGTTTCTCTATAATCTTCAGAACGCTTATATTTTCCATATACATAGTCAACAATAGCATTAGTATTAATATCCTCAGTTCCCTCAGCATCTTTGAGGTCTTCTAGAGATATTGCTTCGTCTTCTATAGTAATATCTTCTTCAGCCATATTTTATCCTTTTAATATCCAAATGTTGCATCAGCTACAGGCATAGTATTTGATGGTCTGTTATTAGGGTCAAAATCAAATATACTAAACCTAGGTCTTGACATTATACCATATCTTAAAGCATCATACAAGTGGTCTTCTGCTTTTGTATCCACATCCTCTGGATTCTTTTTATCTAATGGAATAGCAGGTAATTGAGATATTATATCAGTACATGTATTAAAAAATACTAATCTTGGTTCTTCTGTAAACTCATCTACCTGTAATCTTCTATGTATTTCATTCTTACCTGAAACACGAGAACCTCTGCTTCTATCTGAAGGTCTCCAACGACATCCTCTCATAATCATCTGTTCAGCCAAAGATGGACCAGTATCGCCACGTTTATGCCAAAGAGAAGAATCCAAAACCCCATATCTAATATTTCCATCACCTGACTCCATTTCTAAAATCATGTCAGCTAAATCGGTAGCTAGAACTTTCGATACGTAGAGTTCTCTGTATATAACCAGTTGTTCAGACGGTGATACAGCGAACCAAAGAACACCTGAATAACTCCCATAACCATAGTCACAAGCCCTAAACTTAACCCAATTAGAAGGAATAGAATACGGTTCAACAATGTGTATATCCCTATTAAACTCAGTAAATGCCGCACCTTCTTTAATATCCCAGTCACCGTTAAGTAACTGTCTTCTTTGCTGTTCAGGTAATGATAAGAGCATTGCTTCATAATCACCGGATTCTGCGAGGTATGGATTATCTGATAGTCTTGCAGGAATAAATCTCCGTTTGAATAAAGATTTTCCAGCTTTTGGATGTCCTGCTGGGAATTTAAGTTCTTCGCCTGTGTCGATGTCTGTTGCATTAAAAGCCTTTCCAAATGGTGCAGGATTAATAAACATTTTTTTAACCCAATGATGCCCAATACCTCCGGGGTTTGTTGTTGCCCTCATAAAGATTGGTAAGTCACTTGCTGTAGAACGTAAACGTGAACGCATATAGTTCCAAGCAAACGGAGATGCCCATTGTGTTAATTCATCAAAGCCTATCCAGCTAAATGCTAAACCTTGATAACGCATAACGTCATCATCTCTATCGAGATATGACATCCATAATCTAGCACCTGATGGTGCTACCCATTGCATTTTTCTTTCTGACCACTTGATACCCTTCCAGACTTTTGGGTAGAGTTCTTGCGATTTGAATATAAGTTCCCTGAGTTCTTCCGTTGTGTGTCTAAGGAGCAACCCACTAAAGGATGGATGACCCATGTATCGTAGTGGGTCTGCAAGCATTGCAAATGATTTGCCACCCCCTGCTGAACCACCATATAATACTTCTCTTTCTCCTGCAGCAAGAAACTCAGTTTGAGGTCCTTCATTAGGTTTAAATGCTATATTTAATTCTTCTTCTGGTAATACTTCGTTATCTTTAAGTTTAAGAGCAACTTCCTGTTTAGGCTCTTGCACCACTTCTTTCTTCTTCGATTTGCTTCGCGGCTTGTATCGCCTTTTCTGCATACTCCCCCCAGATACGGAGAGTTCTAGCTTTGTTCGTACGTTTTTGCTCACGCTTTACTCTTTTCATTAATCCTATATGGGATATATATCTTCCTGTAAATTTACTTAGCCAATTAGATACTTCTCTATATGAGTATTGTCTTAGATGCTGTTTAGCTTTTTCAAGTGCATCTAATTCAATTGGAATAGGTCTAAGTATATGGTCATTATCAGGGTCTGCACTATAACCAAAAGGAACGGTTCTAGCAATTCTAGGTATTGCAATCCATTCATCTTTATCTTTTATATCAAGTGGTTGTGGTAATACCCACTCACCTGTTGTTCTTTTAGTCATTTATTTTTCTTTAATATTTTTTTAGCCTGTTGTATTGATGGCTTTGTCCTAATATTTTTATGATTTAAATATACTTCATCATCTGTACCAAAAAGTTTAGATACTGTTGCTGCATCTAACTTATCCAAAAGAGTATGGAGTTTATCTTTCTTACTATAACCCTTACCCTCATATCCTTTTTTACCTCTAACTTCTACGTGTCCTTTTTCTTTAGCACCTCTTACTTTTAATACAAGTTTATTTTTATCATGTACCAAGGTCATAAAGTAATTCTTTATGGGTTTTGAAACCTTTTTAGCAATCTTACTAGCAATACCCATACTATATATTTCCTTATTTTTTCTTTAATAAAACTCTGAATAGCCCATATCAGATAACTTATGCCATAGTTTCCAGCCACCATCCTGTTGAGCCATAGAGGGATTATTATTATACACAAGTCTAACACTTGGATTTTTTAAATTATTTAATCTAAACTCTCTTTGTGTTATACCTCGTTTTTTTGCTATACGTGCTATATTCTCCTGTGCTTTTTTTACAATCTTCTTATCAAAAACTGTTTTTTCCCAAGTGTCCGACATAGGCTTACCTTTATGCCTTGCTATCATCTGATTTGCTTTTTTAATTTCTTCTTTTGTAGGTTTTTTCTTTTTAGCTATTGGTTTTTTCTTTATTACTTTTTTAGTTACTGGTTTTTTCTTTATTACTTTTTTAGCTATACCTCTGGCTATTTTACTTGCAATACCCATTTATATTCTCCTTATTTTTTCTTTAGTTTCATGTCTTTCATCATACGAGTGAGTAATCCCATAAGTTCCATTTTTTTCAATTTACCCTTTTTGCCATCGTGTGTTATGTATTGGTCAAGTCCTAACTTTCTTGCTTTTGCTAACATCTCATCTGTTACTCCTTTGAAAGGAACTTTTGTTCTTTTTCCTACAACTTTTTCTGCTTTAGTATTTAAAGGTCTGCCAAGTATCTTTCTTAGGTCTTTCTTACCTCTTGTTATAGGTCCTTTAACATTTGCACTAGTTGAAAGTTTTGACCTGTTTGTTTCTTGTTTTTTTCTTTTTGCTATAATGTCTCTGTGTTTTTGTTTTGGTGTTCTACTATCTGTTTTTACCTTTGATGGTTTTTTAGTAGCATATTTAGCCGCTATTCTAGCTATTTTACTTGCAATACCCATTTATATTCTCCTTATTTTTTCTTATATAAACTTCTATATTTTTTAGGAAGCCAATCCATCTCATCTAAAGCATGTGCAACTGTTCCTTTTTCTCTGTCTCTTATGCTACGTGATACATATTGCCTACCATCTATTTCAGCCATATAGTCAGTAGTAAGTTTTACTGCTCTAGAGTATGATTTAAGTTGTGCATCTGTAAGTTTTTTACCTGAACGCATCATTTTTTCATACTTTTCTTCATCTGTATATGCTTTCTTTGGAACTTTAACATAATCAAATCTAGCAAAATCTGAACCTTCTTTCTGTTTTCTTTGTAGTTCTTTTAGTTGCGTTTTATTTAGTGATTTAGAAGCAGCCTTCCAAAATGATGATTTGGGTTTTATTTTTTTAGTTTTAGTAGATGTAGGTTTTTTCTTTATTACTTTTTTAGCTATACCTCTGGCTATTTTACTTGCAATACCCATTTAATTATCCTCTTCTATTTGTTTAGCTGGCATTAACATAACACCACCTGTAGATTCAACTTGCATTTTTTCAGTTTTTACTAAACCAGTTCTATCTAGTAGTTCTTTAGCAGCCGACATTTTATCCCTTATACCTAATTCGGTAGGGTCATCTATTCCATTTACCATAGCAAATGCAGCTTTAGGTGCATTACTAGCCATATACATCTGGGTCGCTTCTAACACTTCTTCTTTAATACCTTTAATAATTTCTTGATTACTAGTATTAGGAGAGTATCCAGCTATAATCTTTGCATCTTTAATATTTCCTTTAGCTTCAGTAAATAAAGCATCAATAAATTTTCTTTGTCTATCTGATAATGTTCTAGCCATGTTTTATAAACTTTCTTTCCTTCGGTTTGAAAAATGCTATTAAATTTTTAATATGCTTTTTCCTTTGTTCCTGTCGAACTAACTCAATCCTATCGCTTTCATTCGAGATATAAGTCTGTCTGCTCGATTTGTTACTTGTTTGTACCATCTTGAATCTTTCATTTGATTTCCAGCTTCTAGCCAATCGCCATCTTTAATAGCTTGTATCATTTTCTTAAATTTGCAATAGCGAGGATAGCCTAAGTTAAACATCATATTACAACAAATTAATTTTACTTCCTCATTCATAGTATTCCAGTCATCATAAACTTTCTTACAATCGTTTATTGTTACTTGGATGTCCTGTTCAAAGACTTCATTAACCCTAATTTCGTCAACCAATGTTCCCACTTCCATGCCGTATTCTGGGTCTTTTTCAGTAACCAAATGTCCGATACCATACGTAGGTAGCCCAAGGTGGTCCAAATAGATTTCGTATTTACATCCCTCATCTGTCTTTAACTCCTCTCTTAGTCTATCTATAAAAATTTCCATTAATTTAACTTTCTCTTTTTTTCTTTATCATCTAAGACAGAGTAGTATGCTTCCGTCATTTGTCTTAAATCTTCTTTTAATAAGATTATTATTTGCTGTGCTGCTAAAAGTTCTCTACGTAAGGCTTCTTCAAAAGTGTCCTCGTGATTATCCCATCCGTTAGCTTTTAGCATTATTTCTTTCCACTTAAAGCACTAAAGCCAAAATATGCACCCACTAAACCACACATACTAATGTACTGTGTCATAAGAATACTCTCTGCTTCTGCGAGTCTGTCTGGAAAAGCTAAAGTTAATATCGTTGTAATAGCCATTAAATAAATTAATACCCATGCCATTCTACGTTTATTAACTTGATAGGCATGTTTATCAGGTATTAAATCATCTGTACTGCATTTGCAGTTTTCATTTCCACAAGCACAAGTCATTGTTTTTTATTCATCAGTTGAAGACCTGTCTTACCAAACCTGTATCCAAAACTACTGCCTATACAAATATATAAACAGGTACTAAACCAAGGAGGTGTGCTTTCGTTTAGGAAGGTAAAACCCTCTGCTACATACGGCTGACTCCAAGGTAAGAAACATGCTACAAGTATGCCACCAAAAATAATTGTCCAAAATTCGTCTTTCCATGACCCTGCCATTTGTTGTGTCAGGTTCTGTTCCATAAGCATACTTGATGTAGCTTCTGTCTCATAGACCTTTGCTTCAGCTTTAGCACGAGCAACCTTTACATCTGTCTCAGCTTTTGCTTTATCCATCTTGCCTTGTAACCATGTACCTGCAAGGTTTGTTACTGGTCCTAATATTGTACTTAATCCAAACATACTTTTTTCCCTGTTAGATATTTAATTTCTTTAGTTTTAAAGTATTTTTCTAGCCATTTAAAAATTGCTTCCATCAGTCTCTCTTAATTGGTATCTTACAATTCTTTTCAGATGCTGTTAAGTTCTCGCCCTTTTTATGAATCCAAATATAACTCCACGCTTCTTCATTACATTTCTTTCCAAATGAAGATACCTGTGGGTCATTTAATGGTTCAGGCATATATGAACACGCAGCTAGTAGAGGTAGTATGCAAAGTAATCTTTTCATTAGCCTTGAAAGAATATATGATATACAAGTAAGCCAATTATTAGTAGCTTACCATAGTCTAAATCAAAAGCTGTTCCTTCGCCAAACTTCTGTTGAAACATATCAAATTTTATTTTATACCAATCTTTTATATTCATGTCGGTAATCCTTGTTTATCTGGTACTTCTATACAAATGCTGTAACCTGATACATATTTATCACTTCTAGTTACTTGCTCTTTAACTGATGCTACATATGCTTGGCAAGATTCTAATGAACTAAACGGAAAGTTTACCATTGGGAAATTAACCCACATTGGAATACTTTGAAAACTCCATGCTATAACGATAACAGGAATCCACATTAGAAATTAAATTCAAATCCGAGTTTAATATCTTCCATTGCCCAATTTGTATCTAATCCTGATGATACATATACAGATGCATTATTTAATTGTAATACATCATACTCAGCTTTAAAGTCCATGCCGTCATAGGCAAATTCCATAACATTAAAGTCTACATCGGCAGATACAGATAATCCGTACATTCCGATTGTTTTACCAACTTGTGATGTTAAAGTTGATTTATTTGTCTCTAAGTTATAGTCACCTTTTATTTGACTATCTAATCCTAATAACCCAGCCTGTGCAGTAAAAGGTAGTATTAGTAAGAGTGGTAGTATTATTTTTTTAAGCATTTTGTTCCTTTCTTTTATTCTTCAACTTTTTTAGGAATACAGTACGCTTTAATATAAATCTTATCTCCTGCAACCCTTTGATGATGATTTTGCTTCCCCATTCTTTCAGAGTAATCTAAACATGTATCTAAATCCTGAAAGTAAACTTCTTCCTGAATATCAGTACCCTGCAAAAAAACTACTAATATCCATATCAATTTCATAATATTATAACATTAATCTTTATACGTGTCAATCTCTAAATTGCTTTTTTATACTTTTAATCACGCTTTTTAAGTCAAAAGGCTTTTCATTCGGTCTATAAGGACATTGATATTCTTTAGGACATTCTCCTGCATCATAGGGTACATATTCTCTATATTGTGTATTATTAGCCCCAATAAAAACACAGACTCTTTGATTATTACCTAGTATCTGACTTGCTAATCTACAGGTAGTCATTTTACCTCTAGCTTCTTGAATACCTGCAAACAAGTACATCAGTAAAAATATAGCAAAAAGAATTAAAGAGAAAGATTTATTATCCAAATCATCCAACCTAATGCACCAACACCGATTAATGAAGCGATTCCTATAATAGTGTAATCCCTTATCTGTCTGGCTTTTTCCTGTCTAGCATAGACTGCTTCCTGTCTTGCTCTACGGATTCTTCCTTCTTCTCTAATTAAGTCATCCCATGCTGTCATACCATAATTGGCTACTAGGAAATTCCTTAATTCTTCTCTTTGTTTTGATAACTTCTTTTTGGCTGAAAAACTTTCTATGGCTACCTGTTCAATTGAGCCATTAAATAACTTATCTAATGTCGATGGACTATTTGCATTCTTATGTACATTGTCTACATCACTTACGGCTGTCATCCATCTGCCTAATTCAGATGACATATCCTCAATTTCTTTGCCTACCATAATTGCTTTTTTAATAGCATTATAGGCTGTTGTCGCACCTGTAACAGCTGCAGAAAGGGTAATGGGGTCAATCATGTGGGGTAATCCTAAAGTTTTTTAAATTAATTCAACCAGCTAAAAAAACTTTTCCCCTTTTCCTTAGAAGTAATATTTTCTAACCAGTCAAAAAATGGCAATGTAGGCTGTGTTATTTCTTTTGATGCTACATTTATTTTTTGTAAGTCGTTAGTCTCATTTTCATCGGTTTCATTTATATCTGCCATAATATTCCTATTTCTTTTTTCTAGTTACACCACCACGTTTGTACTTAACTTTTTGTCCAGTACGTATTGCCATTTTTTTAGCAGCGGCATAACCTTTTTTATTATAAGCAAAATGTCTCTGCCCAACTCTAGGCACTATCTTTTCCTTTTTAGGTTGTTAGTTACAGAACCACCTGCAAAATAATTGTGTGGTTTTGAAGAATATCCACCACCCATCATTTTCTTTTTAGATGGCTTCTTAACTTTACCTACAGCTACCATTACAGCTAATCCATCTTCAGGCTTTTTCTTTTTAGAAACTGAACCACCCTTATCCATAAACAAGTCAGGGTCTTTTCTATAAGCTAGGTGCAATACTTCTTCTTTCTGTTTTAAAGTTAAAGTATCAAAGATGGGTTGGTCTAACATTTCTGCTGTCAACTTTAGATTTTTCTTTTTCTTTTTTGCTTTATTAATATAATAAATTTGTGCTTTTGACGGCTTCTTTTTATCTGTAGATTTTTTTGCAGTTGCTGCTGTTTTCTTTTTAGTTATTTTTCTAGCTAAACTTCTAGCTACTTTACTTGCTATGCCCATATTATTTTTCCTTTTCTGTTATTTCTTTAATTTGTCTAAGACTTCTTTAAATTGGTCTACGCTTAATCTGTAGTCCTCAAGTAATTTTTTGGCTATTGACCTTTTACCTAACTTAATAGCAGCACTAATACTACCTCTTATTCTTGCAGGTATCTCATCATATTTTGCCATTGCTGTATTGTAGTTTTTACTTTTAACTCTTTTACGTGCAGCTGACATTAGTGCTGTACCCATTCCTGACTTTGATGCACTACCTCTAGGTCTATCGGCAGTTTTTGTTTTACCTATTGAACCCGGAGGTCTAGCTGAATGTGCTCCACTACCTTCTATTCGTTTGTCAGATTTCTTTTTTACTCTAGTAGCTTTCTCTTTTGCTGTTGTCCTTGTTGGTTTCATCTTAGATGCCATTACCTTTTTAAAGGTTGCTAGGTCAACATTAGTACCCTTCTTTTTCTTTGCTACTGGTTTTTTCTTTTTAGCTTTAAGTGCTTTAGCTTCAGCCTTATCATCTGCTCTCATATCTTTTATAAGCTGTCTAAGTTGTTTATCTGTATATGTACCTGATTCTGTTCCTGTATGCCACTTATCAAAGCCTATTCTTCTTAGATGTTTCATCTGTGCTTTTGTTTTAGCTTCAGAAGATTTTTTAGCTGGGGTTTTCTTAGTTACTTTCTTAGCTAAACCTCTAGCTAGTTTACTTGCTATACCCATTAGTTTCTCCCCTTTATAAGTTTACGCATCATTTCCTGTGCCTTTACGCTGTCAATCTCTTTTAATCTAGCTTTAGCTGTCAGCTTTTTCTTTTTATCTCTTTCTGATGTATACATCTTAGGTTTCTTTAAAGGA
>VTLG01013660.1_pt1 | contig 12515 bp, 8 predicted proteins | sample 4694571 | NCBI WGS metagenome assembly VTLG01 (sample SAMN12604809, study PRJNA352737) | marine metagenome | biome: ENVO:00000447; feature: ENVO:00000209|ENVO:00000569|ENVO:01000036; material: ENVO:00002151; isolation source: viral sequences binned using virsorter ... | reverse complement strand
TTTGCTAATGCCGCTTTTCGATTGGGGAAGATACCCTCATAAATGGCTTGCAGTCTTCCAGCAATAGGTTTCCCGGTTGCTTCGTACATGGTCGGGACAGCGCCCGCTTTTATAGCCCCTCGAACCTTGGTTCTTGCTACTTGCGTGGCGACCTGTAAAGCCTGTTTTTGAGTAAGACCTTGATCCATAAGCTGTGATATGACTTGAGCGTCTGGTTTCCCAGGCCCTTTTACCAATCGTCTAGCTAAACGAAAAGCTGCTCCTAGCACAACATTACTACCGGCGCCAAAAAGTGCCTCTGTAGCTATATCGCCGTATACTTCATCAATAGATTGATCCTGTAACCCTTGTGCATTCTCAATGATAAGTTCGTCCACGGCCTTACCAGCACCCATACCCAAACCCATAATAATGGATCCCGGAATTAGGCCGACGCCAGTTGCCATTAAAGCGGCTCCAGTTCCAGCAAGAAGGGAGCCGCTGTTTCCACCAACAAAGCCGGCAACATCGGAAAAATCAAACAGTCCCAAGAAACTCCCCCCAGGTCTGTTTACATACATGGTCCCAGATTCTGGAAGCTTGTATTCTTCTTTTAACTCTGGAGAAATCTTGTCTAGAAGAAGATAAAAGTATCCGTTGTTATCCTGCGCAAAAGTTCCCTCTCCAAATCGTTGGGCAAGACGCATCGCTCGACCACGGTTATTGTCAGCCTCTCCGTAATCGTATTGAAATCCTAAGCTTTCTATTTCCCCCGCGTGTGTTATTTCAACGCCGGGATCGCGTTCTTCTGTTTCTTTTCCGTAATACTCCCTTAGTTCTTCATAAGAAGCAGAACCAATATCGGGAGCCCCAGAAGGTTCCTCAAACAATTCTGGATTACTTTCTTGCATATTGGAAAGTATGTTTTGGATCTGCTCATCAGACGCATCGCCAAAATCTAATACTTGCCCACTGGGAAGCGCCATCTCAACCATTTATCAACCCTTTTCTTCCCATCTAGGTATTGGCTTAATAGACTTACCTGTCGCAAGGTCAAAATAGTCAGAAACTTGAAGTACCGATGGTGCTTTCATTCTAGTAGCAGCGGAAGTTTCCCCTCTCGTTTGTCCTTCCCGCGCCCCTCGATACGCTTCTAGGGCAGGGGCCATTCGTTTAAGTTCAGGTTCAAAGTATCTTATATCGTATCGCCCAGCTTCCGCTTGACTAAGGTTGTACAACTCTTGCTCAAAAGTAATTAAAGAGTTCTGCTGGGAATCACGGAATATTTTAATAGTTTGTTGAAGTTGCCTTACAAGAACCTCTGGGTTTTTACCCGCTAGTACAGTGTTAATAGTAAAAGTTCCGTCTGCATTTTGATCAATAAAACCTCCCGCAATATAGGCGTTGGCCAAGTTTCTCACGTCTCTGTCTGAGATAGAATTACCAGCTTGTATGTTTCTTAGAGCAACGGGAATCAACTTCTGAAACGCCATTTTCATATCTACTTCGAGTAACTCTCTACTCTTATATACTGGGGATTTCTCTTCTCCTTGCCCTATTACATTCAGCACGTCCCCCCACAACTTTTTCGCAGCCCCCTCTGCTCCAGTGATATCGTCAGGACTGAGAACAAGTTGTTCAACGACACCTGATAAAAGAGCCTCTCCAGCCTCTGAATGGACAAAATCTTCTCTGGCCCCTCTAAGGCGTTTGTTAATATTCTCGGCTTCTTTATAACCTATTATATTCTCTTTACGGAGCCTTGCTGTCGCCGTTGCTTGCGCTGCTTCATAGGCTTTAATACTCCTTGCGTTTTCTATAAAAACATTTGTGTAAGTTAACGGGAGATCTTGGAAAATTCCTTCATCTATCTGAGTCCTTGTTACGGGATACGCCTGACCCTTTTTAATCTCCTTTCCTTGGGGATCGACAAAATCTTCTGCGGCAATTGCCTGAGTGAGGACTCTTCCTTCTTTAAGAAGTGCGTCTCGTCTAGTTCTATCTCTTTCAACCGAATCAAGCGCATATTTTCCAGCAGACAACCCAACCTGTCGCTCGTAGGCACGGCGCTCTTTGTCATCGGATGTAAAGTTATCAATCGTGGCCATTACGCCCTTGGCAATATTCGTAATGGCATGAGGGCTTTCTCCAGCGGCAATGGCCATGCCCATCTTAACGATGTCCATTCCCTTCTCCCATTCGGACTTGCCTTCGTAACCCGGAACAGCAGATTTAAACCTGTCTATGTATTTTTGGAGAGAATCTTGCGCATCCTTTTGATCGGCTGAAGTATCCGCAGCAAAAATGTCCTTAACGTCTAATGCCGCAGCTACTCTTTCAGATTCTCTAACTTCCTCCGTTGTCTGCCCCGGAGGAACACTGGTAGATGGCAAAAATTCCGCCTCGCCGGGTGTCGGCTTCGTCACAGGTAACGGAATCTCTTCGCCAGCGGCAACCGTTGTCTCATCGGCAGCAACCGCTGTCTCAGCGGCTGATAGAGCATCTGATCGTGCTGGATACTGCTCCGGGTACATCCCTTCCGCTGCCGCTGCTTCTGCTTCCGCTGCCGCTGCCACTTGTTCGTTAGATTCTATTAGGTCTTCATCCTCCGCTTGGAAAACACGGAGAAGCTCATCTGTATAACTCGATGGTAACCCAGATTCCTGAAGCCCTCGAATAATCTTGGCAACTTCACTATCTCTAACTTGCTCATTTGTCTGACCCAGAGGAACATCGATATCGCCAGAAGCAGCATTTCTCAGCATCTCTAGGTGTTCGGGCATCATTGTAGTGCGTAGGTCGCCGTGTGCGCCAAAAGCTCCCTCCAGAGGTTTACCTAACTCCATTTCTTCTGCTGCGGTTGCAGGCGGAAATGGATATCCGGGTACTTGTCTTCCCTGTACCCTTTCTTGCTCTTGGACTATTTGTTTAGTTTTGCCTATTCTTGGGGCATCATATTTCTCATAAAGCGCTTGAGCGATATCTTGAGCCAAGGGATTAAAGGCCAAACCACCTCTTCCGGCAATATCTGGATCCCTCATGTTTTCGGCCCCAAGATCAGGCAGATCGTAATCTTTTTTCGATATTAGACCTTTACCAATATATAAAATCTCGTCTTCCAACCATTCGGGCGCCCTTGCAACTAAATGAGCCAGGGTTGTTCTTTCACCAATCCCAAAATTCTCAATATAGCTTTCAGATTCAGGATCCATTTCGTCGGAAAATCCCGCATTTATAAAGGATCCTGCATCTATAAGAAGACTCTCAAGGGTTCCTCCCACAATGGATTCTGCGGCAGATACGCCTTCAGCGAGCAATCGAGCAGCTTTTCCGGAGATTATTGATCCGTCGCCACGCTTGTCCTCATGCGTCCTCCCACCTGGTCCAGCGGCGTCTGGAAACATCCTGTCTACACGTGAGGCTGGCGACTCTGTTTCAATCTGAGATATCGGAATATTTTGGTGACCCTGATTAGTCGCATACACTGTCCGATGTCCTCCCTCAGAAGATATCAGTTGTGTCTCGATGGGGTCATGAGCGCGTTCTGCATATCCAGATGGTTGCAACTCTCCTGCCACAATTTGATCTAAGAAGTTATCCCAAGTTAGTGGTGGGGATGGCGGGGGTTTTTCATACCCCTCAAATGCCAAGGCGGGAACTTGATAACTTCCTACAGTATGAGGATGACGATGAACGGAACCTCCTTCATGGAACTTGGCTATTCCACCATCGGCCATGGACAGTGTAGGACCGCCTTGCGGACTAACGGCATCGCCCACAACCGCATTTATCAAATCCGGAGAGGATGCAAGAATGCCGGCGGGCTGCACATTGGCCATAGGATTACCCATGCCAACCATCCCGCCACCTTGGAACAATTTCCGGTTAGCAAGGACCGATCTTAAAGGACGATTGTTCAGGGATCTACGCATCATGTGATACTACCAAGAAGATTCCCAAATGGATTATCTAAAGCTTTGTTTAGTCCTAGAGCCCCAACCCCCACGCCTATGGCCTGCGAGAGAGGACTTGGCGATGGCGCGGTTGTTACGCCTATGGTAGATGCTCCGCTGCCAATTGAAGGCTTGAAGATATCGCTTATAAACCCAACCCTCTGGAAAGGCTCGTAGGATTGTTGTAGTGCGCCCTGTCTAGCAGCATCGAGTTCGCGTTGATCCTGCGTCTGTTGTAAAGCTCCTAATCCAGACAGAGTTTGTACTTCTTGTCCCACAAGCCCTTGACCTATACCGGCAAGATTGGCTTGCAAAGTCCCAAATTGGCCTATGCCTTGACCTAAGCGAGTACCTTCCTGAGACTGAGCTTGTCCTATTTGACCTAGAAGCCCGGAAATGCCTTGCCCGCGCCGCTGCTGGTTCTCGAATGCCGTTGAGGCGGCATTCTGGGCCTGGCTGAAGTTTCTTGAAAGATCCTCAAAGATACGTCTGCTTTTTATATCAGCTAAATTTCTATCCAGTTCCGCACCTTGGATTCCAAAGCGACTTCCCCCAAAGGCACCCCCTTGAACGGCTTGCGCGGCAAGTTGGTTTCTTTGGATATCCGCTTGACGGTCATATTCGGTAAGAGCCTCTTGAGTGACGAGTTGTTGGTATGGATCGAGATAAGGCTGCAATCCTTCAGCCGTTGGAACAAACGTCTCTCCTGTTCCAGTCGCTTGTGCAGCCGCCTGACCGAATAATCCTGGAACTCCCGCTGTCTGCTCTCGGAGTGTAGCAAGACCTTCCCCTATCGTTCCTGCACCCTGCGTTAAGTAGTCCTGAAACTGGCCAATCCCCTGGCCTTTGGTAATAGCTTCTTGCGTGAGAGGATCGAGCCCAGCGACTTCGACATCAGGAATATTAACGGCGGTTTCCCCCCGAAGAAAAGCCTGATCAAGAAGACGCCGCTGAAACTCTTCGAGAAATGGCGCTTGCCGTAGAATACTAGCAGTGGTTGTTGTTTCAGCCATTACGCGGCCCTCTCAAATCTAGACATGAGGTCATACATTCGAGCGGCTCCCATATCCCTGCTCCCATTGCCAGCACCTCTGACAGCATCCGCAGTCATGACGAATTCGCCATCCGACAACCGTGCCGGAATACTATCGGAAGTCCCTGATCCCGGACCCATGATCTCACCGCCGCCCTGCAATGTTATAATTCCGCCTTTGGCGGCAGGATAGCCCGGAATAGGTTGACCGTACATGCTTCCAAGCCACGTCCGGGCTTCTTCTTCAGTAGCTCCTGTAGCCCTTGCCAAGGCTACAGGGTCAGTGGACGGGACTACTCCAGCCTGTAACAATAGCGCTTGGCCTTCGGCATCCTTTTTAGCACCTCTGGCTAGATATTTATCATACGCATAGCGTTGCGGGGCAGATAACTCTTTTGCCTGATCTGGGTCTAATTCAGGCTCATCATCGGCCAAGAAATAAGTAAGACCGGCCAACGCGGCGGGGACAGCGATTTGCCCCAGCATCTTATCTAGCGTCTTATACCCCGTTAGTGATGTCCCAGCGGCTTCTGTGGCTTGTCCAGCGCTTTGTCCAACGGCATCTGCTGTGCTGGCGGGAACAGCAGATACTGAAGCAGTGTCTGACAACTGAGGATATGTTCCAGAAGTCTTATAAATTGGTGCAGTTCCTTTGGATGTACTTCCACCTAGTGTGTCTGCTGACGTGCCGCCTGCCGCTACGTAATTCTGCTCGAAGGCCGCATCGGCAGGAGATCGATTAACGTATACGTTCTGATCTGCAACCCTATCTAGCGTTCTAGCGAATTCCAGGCTTTTCATCTTCGACTCTGGTAAATTCTGACCAGACATAGCCTGCTTCTGCCGCCAACCCATTTCACTAAAAGGTACTTGATCGGCTGGAGCATTTAGCCTTTGAAGATGTTGAGGCTGGGACGCTGAAAACCCTGACGCCATCATAGGATCTCTCTGATAAGTCGGGAATAATCCACCTACTCCCTCTGATCGCGCCACATCTCCACCAGAGAAGCCTAACCCTAGATCGGTTGATTGGCCGAAAAGTTGTCCCCCAGTTCCAAAGACGCCTTGAGCGAGTGGATTCTGTGGACCGCCGCCGAAGAGGTTCCGCGTCGAATGAATGGGAGCCATGAGCCCTTCTCCAAGAGAAGCCATAAACCCTTTGCCGCCCATGGCACCGGTAACTCCTTGCCCTAAAGCACCCAACCCATAACTCAAAGCCGCGCCCTTGGCGACATCCCCCCATGATCCGCCTTGAAGTTTCGTCACAAGACCTGAAGCAATAATTCCACCAATTCCCGGTGCAATCATATTGCCCACTATCGGTGCAATATATGGAAGCGCCTTCTTGAATACCTTCTTGACAGCCTTGAATATCTTCTTGAAGAAGAATTCCGGTTGGCCGGTTATAGGATTTATGGAGTTGAGACTGTTGCCAACGACAAAACGCTCAGGATCTCGAACCCCCATCTGCCGCATTTGAACAAACAAATCTTCTTTCAGTTTTGGATTTGCTTCAAATATTTCGGGAGGAATAAGGGTTTCACCGTCCGTAGCATGGACCATGTAAGAATCGCCGTATCGTCCGAGCGTGGCCAGGCCATTGGCAAGAGCCTCTGGCGAAGGTTCCCCGCTAAATTTTGGCGATGCGTAGGATTGATTTATCATTACGAAAGCTCCAACACGCTGGCAAAAGCGTATATTTTGGATGCGACATCACAATTGAGTTGAAGCGTATCCCCGGTTTCCAAAACAAAAGGACCGGCGAGGGACGTTTGATCCAAAGTGGCAATGGTGGATTTCTTCAACACCACCAATGTAGAACCAGAACTGTCGTTTATCTTAGGGTAAACGACTACATCTCCACTGTGGCTATTATACAGATTAATGTTCTTTACAACAGCTTCCGTTGCTGCCGCACAGGTGTAGATAGTCACATCTCCTGTTGACCCAACCAGGGTAGCTATATTTTTGTATGCAGCGGCCATTAGATTATTACCAACGTACCGTTGACCGTAAGCGTAACGCTACTGCTTACAGTAAGAGGACCAGTGCAACTGGCATTTGTACTGGTAGCGATAGTCGTATCGGCAGTCAGACTGCTTGTATTGGCCCGGAATATATCCCCCAGACCATCTGTAGAATCCCCTGTAACCCCATTATTTCCTAAAAAGTAAGCGGCGCCGGCAGCACCAGCGGATTCTGCGGTGCCGCCTTCAAAGAACCAGCTAAAACCTTTTGTTTCCTCATCTCCACTCACTATCGCGGGGAAGTCGATCTTGGTGAGAGCCATCTCCAGATCGCGCATAATTCTGGAGAAAGTATCCTGGTCGTATGTGGCGGGGACTAAGGGGAAGGTATGGTCCAATAAAGATGACATTACCTTCTCCCATCCGGACGCACACTGAGGCGTGTATCACCCAACGTCCATGACGTATCCGTCTTGGAGCTTGTAATACGAAGTGTAGCACTTCGGCCCCTGCATCGAACATCTGCTTGAGTGGTAGTTGCGGTGACCGTGGCGGAAGCTTCGGTTACCAAGCTGTCGCCTGGAAAGGGTCTTGTTTTAAGAACGTACCCAACCTCAGCATCTGTGCCGCTAACTGCAATATCTGGAATAACTTTACTGATAAATAGAAACTGGTTGCCGTCTCCTATATCAAAGTCAGCCGACTCTATAAAAGAGTTCATGGCGCTTCCGTCATCATTCTCTGTGTTCTCATGGTTATAGATATATTCTACAGAACTCTCGGACCCCGCACCTCTGGGATTATCGTGAATACCAAAATCTACCCATGCAGTGCGGGATAACGTCCCAATATCCCACGTGTTTTCAGTGTAGTTAAACTTGGCATATCGGTCAATTTCAGAGGAATCCGAAGATGCATAGAAGAAAAATATCTCATCGAACATACGGTTGGACCCCGCAAAAAACTTGCGGCTCTGGGCCAAATTTATGTCATCAAAAATATACCGAAGAACTGTACACGGGATTACTTCAGCGCGCCCCGTATAAGTGTAAAAGTTCTCTCGATCCATCCAGAAAATGCGATCCCCTATGGATACAACGGCATTAGGAGAAATAACAGAAATGTTGTTGGACACCAGGGCAAATCCAAAGGTAAAGGGCGGTCCCGTAAACCTCATGCTGTAGAGCGAGACATCTGTCCAGATCAGGATTTCCTGCCTAGTTTTTTGAGCGGCTATGATCTCTGATCCGGTAGACAGTCTCTGGCTTCCTGAAGTATTGGTAGCCGTTGGCGTCCAATCGAAGGGGGATTCCTGGTCCGACCAGCGAACCATCAATAAATCTTGCGTGGTTTCTCCTAGAGCATTACATCCAAGGGCAACTATATGTCGATCCGCACCGGACACCATGATTTGATGAGAAACCGTAGGAGCATCCGAAGCTCCTGACTGAGATGCAAAATCAGTGGCTCGTGCGCCTAATCCCAAGGTCTTATCCCAATAGTAAGGCGTACTATCTATCGGGCAAAAGGCGAGATCTTCGCCCCAATTGTCCTGTGACCAGAGGCGCAATTGTAGCGTGGAAGTACTGGCGGTAGCGCCACCCCAAGTGGTAAAGTCGTTGGCTTCTTTAACAATGGTAGTATCCGCGTGAGCTACAGCCGTGGTTCCTCGAACTCCTCTTACCACCCCAGCATCCAAGGTCTGGGAAGTTTTCCCCGTATACTGGATTAACTCATCTTCGATTTGTATCAATCCGACAAAAGTAACCGCAGCACTCGTGCTATGAGTTGCAATGGTAGTGCCATCCGTGTTTCGAGTTAAATCACTCAGGACATTGCCACTCTTTACTCCGTACCTAATTTTCTCGCTTCCTATAAGAACTGTCCCCTCGTCGGGAAAAGAACTCGCTGACGCTAGGGAAATCGAGGCACTGGTAAGAGCCACATTGGCACTAAGTGTAGTGGAAGCTACCTCAAAATCGGTTGCGGATGTTAAAATAATGCTGGTAGCTGAATCGGAGATAAGTCCGTTAAGCGTGGTCTGGGAATACGTAGAGGCAGGACCACCGAAAAGACCGGCCCCAAAACCAATGCCCCCCACACTGACCGTCAAACCAGAATTGATTTGGTAAATGGCTGTAGGGGTTCCGCCCCCTGCGGTGGATCCAGAAGAAGAAGACCCCGCCGTGACAATGGTGTAACTGTTGGCGTCTACAACGGTTAACTGATGCTCCGTATTAAGTTGAGCGGCAGTAATCCCATCTGTTGTGGTAGCCCCAGAAAATGACACAAAATCATTGGTCACCGCCCCGTGACCTGGGTCTGTGACCGTAACCACTGCGCTTCCGGCAACGCCTGTTGTAAAAGGGTTACTGGCAAGTGTTACTGTTCTGCGAACCGGGGTGATGTCGTTGTAGCCGCCGCCTTCCTCTACATAGAACTTACTATCGGTCCCTACTCCCATGTAATTGGAACCATCAAGGGCCGACCATATATGCAAGGACCGTGGAGTGCCTTCAATTGTATTGGAGCTTAATCGGGTCCACCCTCCCATTTTCTCTGGGCGACCCTTGCGAAACCGGATTAGGTTGGAGTCAAACCAGCCGTTCTCACTAGCGTAGGAAGTAGCTTCTTTGTTAACCCCTGGAACAAAAGTAATCTTGGTTAACGGCATTTAAATCTTCCAAATCTGTACGTCCGCGTAGACCTCTACAACACCAAAAGTACAGGCTACACCACCCGTACCACTGGTGCTTACACGATGTTGCAACTCAATGGACTTAGACCCTGAAAGCGTGAAGCGTCCATTCATAGTTGCTAAAGTGGTATTTCCACCCCCGTCATCTGCATTCACACCAACGAGTAAAGTAGTTCCATCTGTGGTATTCTGTAATCGTAACTTATGAAGATCGCATTGGTCAGCGGGGGCAGAACAAGAAATATAGTAACTTCCAGCAGGGATAGTCATGGTACTGGAAGAAACAGAAGCTCCCGTTATCTCATTAGTTTTTACAATGTTTAGCTCTCGTTTGGTCCAACTTCCGCTACTAAGACTTTGAGCAACAGTTCCATCTGCTCTTTCATCTCGTAAATGAAAAAGAGAAGAAGCAAAGTTATCCGCTGCCGAAGCCCAAGCGTTATCGCCCCGTAGAAAAACGCTGGAGGATGCGGTGCCTGTTGCACTTAATTGCGCTACCCCTATTGCATCGTCGGCTACTTTTGCGAGAGTGACAGCATCATCGGCAATCATCGCGGTAGCCACCGTTCCATAGGAAGCATCCGTGCCATCCGATTGAAGAACCGTGTTTGCAGATCCAACAGCCAATGCCGCAGGATCTCCGCTGCTGTCACCAGAAATAATAGAACCTCTGGCTAATCCCGCCATCTTGGCTATGGTTACGGCATTGTCCTGGATGGAAGCCGTGGGAACTCCTGCCGATCCATTTACCTTGAACCCCGATTCCAGATCCGGAACGCCTGTGCCATTTCCAGCCAGGGAAAGATCCCCATTCGTAGACAAGGAAGTGATCGAATCCACCGTCCACACGCCCGCGCTTGTAAGACGGGCCTTTTCGGCGGCTGTGGAACCGCCGACCATAGTGTTAATGACAAGGTCAAAATCTTCTGCTCCCGAAGAAACGTCTGTGGTTACAGATTGAATGGTGTGCCCAATTTCATTGTTTCCAGCGGCGGTTTCCGTTGTAAATTCAATGCCCGCGCCAATTCCTGCGGCGGGGGTTCCACTACTGGTTCTTTTTACAACAAGGGGGTTCAGGACGGTGTTGGTCCCGCTGTCCTCTTTTGCTGTCGTAACTCCGGAAGAAGCCGTAACGGCTCCGTCCAAAGCAGACGTTCCCGTAACTTCCAAAGTGGTTACCTGAATATCAGAAAGAGCATTTGCAACAGCGGCCCCACTTCCGGCCCCGTCGCAATAGACAATTACATTCTTGCCATTCTGAAGGGTGACGTTTGCACCAGAACCCTGGCTGAAAATCAAGGAGTACGGTCCACTGGACCCAGCATCCGTGGTCGCATTCTCAAAGATAAACCACGCCTTGGTAGTATTGGGGGCAATTGTAATCGTGCAGTTTTGGCTCAAAGCACCGGCAAACTTAATTACCCGAAACATACCATCTTGCAGATTTTCCGTAGCTTCCGCTGGGGAAGCCTCACGAACCGTTAAAGTTGCTGTAGCAGAATCCGACAACGTGACTGCTTTGTACGAGGCAATTCGATCCAGAATATCCAAATTGAAATTAGTGGTTGTCCCCCACGTACCTGCTTGGTCGCCAGTGGCAACGGCTTCAAAGCCAAAATTAGTTGTGAATGTAGAAGCCATCAGCTTCTCCTATAATCATGCTGGTTCCGTGGGCCAAACATCCGGCCACAAAGTCATATCGGCAGTAGCTGGGAGATCGCGCAAAGCTTGTCTGTGAGTAGCCCATTGTGATTTCTTATTATCAGCTAAAGAAGTGGGATAGTCGGAAGCTTGTGTCCAATCTGAGTCTGCAAGTTTTTGGTTTCTTTGTTCCCGCAAATGAGCCATATGACTTTCATCACGGTCAGCCATTTCCTGTGCGGTCATATCCCTCGCACGATGTATTAAAAGAACCCTGTCTTCTTCGACAGTAATCACATCCGTGTCAAATGTCTGGTTGACAGCAAGAGTAACATTTGTCTCAACCAGAGGAAGCCATCCAAGGGTCTTGAGATAAGCATCATCACCGTTTGATAAATGTAAATTAGATATATTACCCCAGCTTTTGGGTAAGCCACCCAAGTAATCTACGCTGCCGTCTTTAACGTGTGCATACATTGCAACTGATCCCTAATCTTTGCGAAAGGCTGTTCCCAGCTTCCGTATTCGTGCTGTCGAAATAAGGTCACACTATCATAATAAGGGGTGACGTTCCCAGGAAGCGCCCACAAATAATACGACAAAACAGGAACCACGATCCACGTTTCCACCCCCATAGCTGCTGCTAAATGAGCAACGCTGGTACAGGAGCTTATAACCAACTCGCATTGGCTAATGGACTTCCTAGTAGTTTCCCAATCATCCAGAGGAGCTTGTTTCATCCACTCTGGTTTCAGTTCTGTATCCTTATCTCGTTGCAGAGAGACGCAATCATATCCCTTGACTGCATCAAACATTAAATCTGCCGGGAAGAACCTGTGCTGCTCATGTTCAAACTTAGGATTGCCGCTCCATCTAACCCCTATTCGCCCCGGAACAGGGTCAGCGGTGCGCTCAATATACGGAGTTCCCTTTAAGTCCTTATATTCATACCCCAGTGGAACTATGGCTGACATCGAAGGGAGCCAATAATCATGGTACGTTCCACATGCTGCATCGTGTTCTACTACTGCAAACTTCTCTGCGAACATCGGGGCTAACTCAGGTGAACAAGAAATTACTACACGGTTTCCCCGCTCTTTTAAATCAAAGGCCCAGCGATAACTTTTAATCTGATCACCAAGACCGCCCTCCATATTTAATAAAACAGTTCCTTTTTCCCCATCCCAGATAGGTTTATTAGAGCCTATGTGCCTGTTTCCAAATACATCCTGAAACCGGCCTTG
>VTLG01006601.1_pt1 | contig 12516 bp, 15 predicted proteins | sample 4694571 | NCBI WGS metagenome assembly VTLG01 (sample SAMN12604809, study PRJNA352737) | marine metagenome | biome: ENVO:00000447; feature: ENVO:00000209|ENVO:00000569|ENVO:01000036; material: ENVO:00002151; isolation source: viral sequences binned using virsorter ... | reverse complement strand
ACTATCTGTCATAGAGGTTTTGCTTATGCTGTTGATGATGTAGCTGTATTAGCTGCTGGTGAAGATCCAATGGGTCACATCAGAAATCAACTTGCAGATGCTATCAATAAATTGAACTCTGTTCGTTTATTTGAAACTCTTACTGGTTTATTCCATACTGCTCTTAATGGTCATCGCCTTGAGAAGCAATTAGGTGGTTCTGGTTCTACTGCTGAAGCAAACTATATGACTGCTGCTACGGTTGCAGAAGCTCGTTCTCTTTTAGGAGAAAGAGGAGAAGAACTTGATCTTCTTATAGTTCACCCTGCGGTTGCTTACTATCTATACCAAGTAGGTCTATTAACATTCTCAACTTCTGCCTTATCAACTGGTACTGGCATTACTTGGGGTGGTGGTGGAGTTGGTGTAACTGATAGATCAATCGGTCAGTTTGCTGGTTGCACAGTTGTAATCGACTCTCAGGTAAACATCAACGATCCAACAACCAGTGGTAATCGTCAGGAGTTCCGTTGCTACTTAATGAAGTCAGGAACAATTCTTGAAGGTAATCAGTCTGAGTTAGGTATTGAAGCAGAAAGAAACATCTTATCTAAGCAAGATGTTATGTCTGTTGACTATCATAGTGCTTATCACGTTATGGGTACTAAGTGGACAAACGCTGCTGATAACCCTGCTAACTCAGCACTAAGAACAGGATCTAACTGGGGTGTAACTTATGACATCGACCAAATTCCTATGGTTGAAATCTTTGTAAACACACCATTATCTAATGGTCTAAAGTCTTAATTTCTATTAAGATTAAATTAGTGGTCAGAAACCTCATCATTTATTGGTGGGGTTTTTTCTTTACGCTACAATAAAACTAAATTACTTTATCAATCGTGGCAGCTACCATAAATGCAACTATAAAAAGTGAAACTGCAAATAGCTATGTCACATTGACAGAAGCTAATACTTATTTTGAAACTGTACCTGATTCAAGCACCTGGACTAATAAAACAGACGATCAGAAAAATAGATCATTGATAGCTGCTACGAGATGGATTGATACTTTTGTATTTCAAGGAGATAGATGTGACGAAGATCAAGCACTTAAGTTTCCTAGAACAAATTATCAAGTAGATAGAGTTGAATTGAGTTGTTCTACTATTCCAAACAATATTAAATATGCACAATATGAATTAGCTAGAGCGTTGGCAAATGATACCGATGCTATTACAGGTACTACTGGAAAAGATGGTAATTTTGAAGAAGTTGCTCTTGGTGATCTTAGAGTTAAATATAATACTGAAAGTCAGGGAACAGGATCAATAAATAATATTTTAGATGTTTACCCGTGGTTACAAAGTTATCTGGGAGCATATATGCTAGGTGGAGCAGGTACTTTTCAAATGAGAGTGGTTAGAGGATAATGGCAGGTCAATTAGATAGTTTATTTAAAAGTGTTGCTAAAAGTGTAGTTGCAACTTTAGGTGATTCTTTAGATCACACTATTACCTATGTAAAGAAAGGTACAAGTAGTTATAACTTAGATACTGGAAAACAAGTCACTGTAGATACTACATATTCAGATATAAAAGTACCAATATCTTTTATCAGGGCAGAAGAAGAAACTGGACAAGAAATGAGACAAGCGAGGTTATACATTACACCTGATCTTATAGGAGATAATCAAGTAGATATGGACGATGAAATTACTTTAAGTTTCGGTGGATCAAATAGAGTTGCACAGATAGTAGATATTGACACGAAGAAAGGTGGACAAGTTTATTTATTCAGTGTTTTGGTGCGTTTCTAATGCCTGTTACTAGAAGACTAGAAGATTTACCCAAAGATTTAGATAGGCAGATTAGTGAAGATTTTAATGAATTATTGCAAGAGGTTCATACTGACTTATCAAACCCAAATGAAATGCCAGTATGGACAGGTTTCTTTGCTTCTAGCTGGAAAATTCAGGGAACTGCAATTATTCCGACAGATAAAGTAGAAAATTACGAACCCTGGGCATCAATAAAAAGAGAACGTAGTTTAGATTTTTTTGCAAGACGAAAAGCTGGCCCTCCTTACACAAAACAAACACCCCCTGCCAATCCTGAAATCAATCCACGATTTCCTATCGGAGAAGAACAAAGAATTTTTAATTATAGAAAACCTGTTTACATTGGTAATAAAGCAGTTTATTCAATATATGTTTTGGAATCTGGTAGATTGCAAAGATATTTGGGAAAAATAGGTCAAAAGATAAAAAGAAAAATGACGGACAAAGGTAAAGTACGATTTGGACAACGATATACTACAAAAGGTTTTGGATCTGTTAAACCAAAAACTATTGTTAAATATTAGGATTTGTAATTATGACTTTAGTAAACACAAGAGCAGCATTTGAAAAAGCAGTGACAGACAAGGTTTCAGACGTTGATCCTACTGTTTTAATGGTTTATGACAATGTTCACTTTACAACTCCTGGAAAAACTAAAAAATATATTTTAATGAGCGTAGATTTTAACCAATCAACCTTGCAAAATCAAGGAGCAGCTTCAGATTATTATGCTGGTGTTATTCAATGCAATGTTTACGTTCCAAAATCAAAAGGTACTTCAGTTTTATCTGAAATATGTGAAGCAGTTATTGATGGTTTGACTTCAGTAAATGCTTCTGGATATACAGATACATTCAGTTGTAAACCTAGAGTGTTAGATATTAATGGTCCAACTCCATTGGAAATAGAGGATAGAAGTCATTTCATTGGAATAATATCTTGTCAATTTTCAGCAAACGCCTAGTATAATAGAATAGCAATCTAATAAATTTATGGAAGCAATAGAACTTCTCAAGAACAAATTTGGTGTAAGCCAAAAGTATATGTATGAATTAAAAGAAGGAGATGCAACAGTTTTAGAAATATACTGGAACCCATTAACTCTTGCGGAAAGAGAATCTATTGTTGCTTTAGCTGGAGACAATTCATCTGCTGATGATTTTGCTTTAACACTTATGATTACAAAAGCTCTTGATAAAGATGGCAAAAGATTATTTCAAGATGGTCATAAAGCATCATTAAGAAGGGAAGTAAATGCTTCTATTCTTCAAGAAATACAACTAGCGATGTTAAATTCTGGATCTGAATACAAAATGGAGGAAGCGAAAGCAGATTTAAAAAGCTAACAATAACTGGCATTTTATATTTTTCTTAGCTTCAGAATTAGGGCTTACTGTTCAAGAATTGTGTCAACAGATGACTCAAGAAGAATTAATAGGTTGGTCTGGATATTATGAATTAAAAAGAGAAATAGAAGAAAAAACAATTCAAGAAGCAAAAAACAAATCACGGGCAAGAAAACGCTAAAAGCGGTACACTAAGATAAAGTTTTGATTTTGCTGTGGCCGATTACGGTGTAAATATAAAATTTAATATCGTAGGAGAATCTGGCCTTGATAGAGCAAAAAAGAAAGCAGAACAACTAGCAAAAAGTATAGATAATATTCGTGGTATTGATATAGAAAATCCTAGAAATATTGGAGGAAAAGGAGGAAAGCAATCTCGTAATCAAATAAAAAAATACAGACAAGACATGGAAAATCTTGTCGATACTGTAAATAAAGGAGAAAAAGCCTTTGGTAAGACTGCTAATCAACAGATGGCAGCAGCAGATTCTTTGCAAGAATATGTAAATCAATTAACTATAGGAACACCGAAACATAAAGCTGCTACTGCTGCCTTACATAAACAAACAAAAGGTTTAGATTTGAACAATAGTATGTACCTTCAAAATACTAAACTTCAAAATCAAAATACAAAATCAACCAAAGAAAACTCAAAAGCTAAACAACAAAATGCTAAATATCAAAAGGGCAACATGGGCAATATTGTTAGTAGTGCAGTTATTGGTGGTGCGTTTCCTCTGCTATTTGGACAAACAGGAGCAGCAGCCGTTGGCGGTGCAACTGGTGGTGCTTTAGGTGGAGTAATAGGTGGTCAGTTTGGATTTGCTTTATCTATTGCAGGTACAGCTATTGGAACATTTATACAAGAACAGGATAAATTAGATAACTCTTTATCAAAAATCAGTAGATCATTTGAAAATGCTGGAAGTTCTTCTGGTTTTACAAGAGCATCTTTCAATGAACTGAAATCAACATTGAGAATGACTAAAGATGAAGTGCTTGCTGTTGCTACAGAATTTGCAAGGTTTGGAGAAGCAGGAGAATCTGCTGCATTTATTTTTGGCGATAATCCTAATACTTTTAAAAATTTAGCTGCTGTACGAGATACAAAGACACTTATGACAGCAATATTAGATACTCAAAATGGATTAAGTATAAAACAGCAAATTCAATTATTAAGAGAGGCAAAAGTAACAAGTTTTAAAGATATGCAATTAAAACTCAACCGAATGATATTAGAAGAAAATATGAGAAGAGAAATAATAGAGGCAAGACAAATAACAAGACAAGAAAAAATTTCAGATGTATTTAAAAAGCAGTTGAGATTAATAATGCTAATAAAGTCTTTCGGAACAATGGATCTTGAAAAAGGCTTTCCTGATTTCTTTAAGACATCTGCTGAAAAAGCTGAAGAAAATGTTCAAAAGATTCAAAAAGAATTTAAGGAACTTATGGTTGAATTACCAGAACTTCAAGACTTGTTAACAGAATTAGATACCCAAGTTCAGGGAATGAGTTATAGTATTCCGTCTGCTATAGATTCTGTAGCAGCAGAGCTTAAAAAACTAAATAGTATAGGTTATGCAGTTACAACTGTAGCTGACACAGTAGGAAGTTCTTTTGAGGAATCATTCAAAGGAATAGTAAAAGGATCAATGACAGCAGGAGAAGCATTAAAGAATCTATTTGACAGAACAGCAGATGCGTTTTTAGATATGGCTGCCAAAATAATTGCAAAACAAATACAAATGCAACTTTTAAATATTGGATTGAGTTTCTTTGGACCAACAACCAAAAATAAAGATGTTTTTGCAGGTAAAGGTCTGACCGCAGCAACACCAGGCGAAGTTACGGTTAAAGATTTTATGGCAAAAGGTGGATCTGTAAAAGGTGGTAGTAGTTATATTGTCGGAGAAAGTGGGCCAGAATTATTTACTCCTGGTGTTTCTGGAATGATTACACCAAACAATGCTCTTGGCGGTTCAACAAATGTTGTAATAAATGTAGATGCTTCTGGGTCTAACGTGGAAGGCGATCAACAAAGTGCTAATGAATTTGGTGAACAGCTTGCAGCAGCAGTTCAAGCTGTAATAATTAATGAAAAAAGAGTTGGAGGTTTATTAGGTTAATGTCTAACCCTTTTGATAATTTAAAACCTAAATATAATTACACCGTTTCAAGAAAACCAACTATTAATGTAGTCAGTTTTGGTGATGGTTTTGAACAGCGTTTAACAAACGGATTGAATCAAAATCCTATAACTTTAAATTTAAAATTTGATCTATCACAAACAGATTCTACAAGTGCTATTACTTTTCTTAATGACAGGATTTCAGATGGTGCGTCATTTTCTTTCCTCGTTCCAAATGAAAACGTGACAAAAAAATTTGTTTGTCTGTCTTACAATACTGCTATAACTTTTTTAAATAGAGTTACATTAACCTGTTCTTTTAGAGAAGTATTTGAAGCTTAATGGCAATTCCTTTTTCTGAATTAAATAAAATCAATCCAAGTTCTATTATTGAGCTATTTGAACTTGAACTTACTGTTGGCTTACATATTCCTGCTGGTAATCCTAATAATTTAGATACTGTATTTAGATTTCATGCTGGTGCAAATTTAAATAACTTTGGACAGATAAAATTCAATAATAATTTATATCAAAGAGTAGCTGTACAAATAGAGGGATTTGAAGATACAGGTAAGGGTACAGTTCCAAGACCTACTCTTACTTTTAGTAATTTAGGCGGTATTACAAAAGATGGCACAGTAATGACTATGAGTGATTTTTTAGCAATAGTAAATTTAACAACTCCAGGTAATGATTTATTAGACGCAAAAGTTACAAGATTGATGCCGTTAGCTTCTGCTTTAGATAATGATAATTTTGTAGGTGATAATCCTTTTGGTACACCTAGTACAGATCGGTTGCAGGATAGAATTTATTTTATTGATAGAAAATCTGTTGAAAATAGGCAAGTTGTACAATTTGAATTAGTAAGTGTTTTAGATATGCAAAACAAAAGAATACCTGCAAGAATAGTTACAAGAGATTTATTTCCTACTGCTGGTACTTTTGTCTAATGACTTGTAATACATGGGCTACAGAAGCATATAAACACGCTACAGAGTGCTATCCAGAAGAGTGTTGTGGTCTTGTTTTAGATATAGATGGTACACAAAAATATTGGAAATGTAAAAATATATCAAAAGTATATAAAGAAGAATCATTTGTTATAGATCCTATAGATTGGGCAGATGGTGAAGATCAAGGTGAAGTTTTAGGAATTGTTCATAGTCACCCTGACGGATTGATGGAATTTAGTCATACTGATAAGATTAGTTGTAAATATAATGATTTACCTTTTTATCTTGTAGATCCAAAGACAGAATCTATTATTAAATTAGATCCATCAGAAGTAGATGATTAAATTAACTATTTATGGTCGATTAAGAAAATTTATAGGACAATCTACATTTGAGATAGATGTAACAACTCCTAAACAAGCTTTTAGTTTTTTAATACATAATTTTGAGGGAGTATCAGATCATATTAAAGAACAAGAATATTGTGTGATGGCAGGTAAAATAAGAATTTCAGAAGATTTATTAGATTTACATACAGAAAGTGATATTAAAATAATACCTGTTGTTCATGGAGAAATAAAAATAGGTGATCTTTTTAAGATTGGTTTAGGTATAGCTTTTGTTGCTCTTGGGGGAGGAGCAACCGTATTAGGTTTAACTATAGGTACAAAAGTTCAAGCAGCTTTTTCAGCGATAGGTGGATTTTTAATTTTAGACGGAGCTTCAAATATATTGTTTCCACCACCAACACCGCCTACTTTTGGGAGTGACGAGCAAGACCCTAGTTTTATTTTTACAGGACAAGCTAATGTTTCAAAATCAGGTATTCCAATTAATATTACATATGGAGAAATGTTGATTGGAACTAACACTATCAGTGCAAATGTAGATACTTTACAAGTAGTTGATGATGATGAGGATAATTAAATGTTAAAAGGCGAAATTATAAATGGTGGTTCGATTGTTAGTGGTGGGCTGGTTTTTCAACAAAATGCAAAACTACCAGGCAATGCTTTAAAATCAGTAGATTTTATTACTGTTGTAGATATTTTAAGTGAGGGAGAAATTGAAGGTAGTGCAACAGCTAGTAAAGCTGGACTTACAGATAAAACATCTACAGCTTATAAAAATGCTTTTTTAAAAGATATATTTTTAAATAATCAACCTGTTTTACAAGCAGATGCTGATGTTAATAATCCAGTAAAATCAGATAAGAATTTTGAAACTGTTAAACTACAATTTCGAGAGGGCACTGCAAATCAAACCAAATTACCAGGAAAGCATCTATTTCCATCAACTGAATTAACAGGAGGTGATATTGGAGAATTTGTTGATTTTCCTAAAGATGGATCTGTAACAACAAGGTCTGTAACTATTAATGATGTAAATGTAGATATTGTAAAAGTTAGAGTAAATTTCACATCATTTTTTAAATTAGATAATAAAGGTAAAAGAAAAGCAACAAAAGTAAAAGTACAAATAAAAGTAAATCCTAATAATGGAAGTCAAATTACAGTTATTGGTGCTAATGACTCAGAAATTATAGAAGGCAAAAGTCTTACAGCTTACAATCGTGATTATGGAATAAGACTTAAAAATTTAGCTGGATATAACACAAACACACCTAATGAATCAGGATCATTTTTTCCAATTACAGTTACTTTAACTAGAACTAATAGTGAGGGTGTTGTTGGAAAAAGTTTTAATAAAATGAAATTAGAAGGTGTTAGTACGATTATTGAAGAATCTCATACTTATCCTCATGTTGCTCATACTTCCTTACGTTTTAGTGCAGAGGAATTTCCTGCTATGCCATCAAGAATATTTAGAATAAGAGGAAAAAAAGTAAAAATTCCACATAATGCAACAGTTGAAATTGCTACGGGCAGGATAACTTATAGTGGTACGTTTAATGGAACTTTTAAGACAGATAGAGAATGGACTAGCGATCCAGCGTGGATTTTATATGACTTATTAGTTACAAATTCTGAAAGAACTGACCAGCAGCAGTATGGCTGTGACTTGCCAGAATCTTCAATAGATAAATTTGTTTTTCAAAAAGCAAGTGAATATTGTGGTGAATTAGTAGATGATGGAAATGGTGGTACAGAACCCAGATTTTCATTAAATGTAAATATAAGAACTCAAGTTGAGGCTCTAAAACTTATAAATGATATTTGTTCTGTAATGAGAGCAATGCCTTTTTACTCAGAAGGCACAATAAAAATATCTCAAGACGCTCCAAAAGATTTTGCTAATCCAAGCAAAATAGAATTTGATTATATTTTTAATAATTCAAATGTTGTCGATGGTACTTTTATTTATAGTGGCAGTTCTTTAAAAACAAGATTTACAACCATAAATGTCAGTTATTTTGATTTAGAAACTCAAGAACTTGATTATCACACAGAAAGAGATCAAGATTTAATAAATAAATATGGCGAAAGTATAAAAACAATCAGAACTTTTGGAACGACATCAAGAGGTCAGGCACGAAGAGTTGCAAAATGGTTTTTAAACACACAACAAACTGCTAGTGAAACTTGTGTTTTTGAAACTAATATTGCTGCTGGTGCTATTGTTGAAATAGGTAACATTATTGGTATTGCAGATAGAGTTAAAGGTAGTTCAATAATTCAAGGCACAAATATTGTTGGAAAAAGAAGAGGGGGTCTTGTAAAAGCAGTTGGCTCTAGTCAAGGTAATTCAAATATAGATCAAATAACTATTGATAATGTAAATGACACGAATCAACCTGCTCTTACTGATTCACCAACTATTAGTTGTTTGCTTAGTAATGGAACAGTAGAAACTAGAACAATAGATGGTTATTCAAATAATAATACTGTTGTTACTGTTTCTAGTTTTGCTGGTAGTACAGATCATTTTTCATCTGCACCTGTTCTTAATAGCCCATATATTTTTGAATCGGGTGATTTTGCTGTTACAACTTGGAGAGTTGTAAATATAAAAGAAACAAATAAAAAAACTTATACGATTACTGCTTTAAAACACGATCAAAACAAATATGCAGCAGTAGAAGATGGAACACAATTACCAACAAAAGCTACAAATACACTTATTGAGAAAAAGTCACCACCATCAGGTGCTGACGTTATAGAAGAAATTGAAGTAATAAATGAATTTCCAGTTCCAGTAGTATTTATTGGTTGGGAACCAGTTGATGGTGCTTCTGGTTATGAACTGCAATATCGTAGAGATGATGATAATTTTACGCTTGTTAAGACACAAGAAACAACATTTAAAATTGTACAGAGTGAAGCTGAAGCAGGAACGCTTGAGGTAATAATTCGTAGTGTTAATGGTTTAGGTGAAACATCAGTTGCAGCATTTCAAGATATTTTTCCACTCGAAGGATTATCCGAACCACCTGAAAATCCTACAGGTTTAGAGTTAGAACCTATTAATAATTATCAAGTAAGACTTAGTTGGGATAAAGCTATAGCATTAGACGTAATTCATGGTGGTAAATGTTTAATAAGACATACTACAGCCACACTAAGTAATGCAAAATTCAGTGATTCTACTGAATTAGATTCACAAAACGGTAATACAACAGACGTAATTGTACCTGCATTACCTGGTACATATACAATGAAATTTGAAGATTTGGGAGGTTTATTATCAGCTACAGAAGCAAAAGTAGAGTTTGCATTGCCAGAAACAGAAGATGAAATTGTTATAAAACAACAAAGGGAGCAGACAGCCTTTAGTGGCAACATTAGCGGTACCGCACCTAATGAACATTTAGAGGTTGAGAGTGGAGCGTTGAAATTAAAAAATCCAGCTATAAATTTAACTGGAACGTATGAGTTTGCTAATACTTTAAATTTAGGTGCTATTTATCAAAATTTAAGATTAAAAAGACATATAAAAAGTGAAGGATTTAAACTTAGTAATGATTTTGATTCAAACCCTAGTGTAGATGCGATTGATAATTTTGACGGTGAAGGTAGTGACCAATTAAAAGGCACCTTAAAAGTACAGACATCAAATGATGATTCTTCTTATTCAAGTTTTGTTAATTTAAAAAATGGTTCATTTGTTGGACAATTTTTTAAGTTTAAAAGTGAGCTTACATCTGTTGATGCAAATGAAAACATAAAATTTACAGAATTAGGATTTGATGCTTCTTTTCCATCAAGGGTAGAAAATAAATACATTGAATCAGGCACTGGTAATACAAAATCTACACCTATCAGTTCAACAAATTCAGCAAATGGTATTGATGTAGTTTTTGCAAAAAGATTTTTTACAGGAACAAGTGATATTGGTGGTGCTAATAATGCTTTTTTGCCTTCGATAGCCATAACTCCATTTAACTTAGAACAAGGTGGTTATTTCGTTATTAAACAAGATGTAAATAACAATTTTTTAAATGCAGCAAATCAAAATGTTAATGGTACAGGCTTCAATATAGTATTTAAAAATGCGTCTAATACAGTGATTGATGTGAAATTTTCCTTTCAAGCGTTAGGATATGGAAAAGGTGCTTAATTAAATGACTAGACCAGTAGACACTACTTCAGTAACTGATAGTAATGGTGATGTAAGTAATACATATAATACTGCCAATGGTACGGGACTTGCAGTAAGAACTAAAATTAATGATGTTTTCACTGCATTAAGAACTATAAGTGCGGGGAGTGGAGATCCTTCAGGTGTTAAAAATGTTGTTCCTTTTCAGCCACACGTTAATACTTCAACTAATGAATTAAAAATATGCACTTCTGTTAGTGGTAGTGGTGTTTCGCTTACAGGAACTTTTACAACTATTGGAAATATAACACAGACAAATCTTGGACTATTACCGAAAACTGGTGGAACTTTAACTGGAGTCTTAACTGCTGCAACTGGCTCGACTTCCGCACCATCTTTAAATTTTGGTGATGGTGGCACAGGTTTTTATAAGGTAAGTACAAACGTAATAGGTTTAATAGCAAACCAAGCTGAAGTAGCATTTTTTGACCAAAACAGTTTTACAATAGATAACTCAAAAGAATTAAGGCTTTTAGAAAATTCTGGTAGCGAATATATAGCATTAAAAGCACCAAGTTCTATATCTTCAAATAGAACTATTACTTTTCCTAATGAAACAGGAACAGTTTTAACAAATGCTACTTCAATAGCAAACAGTAATTTAGCTAATTCATCTGTAACGGTTGGTTCTACTGCTATAAGTTTAGGTTCGTCTGCTACAACTGTTGCTGGACTAACTTCATTAACATCTACGAGTTTAGTAGCTACGAATGTACAAGCTACGAATTTAAAAGGCACAAATATTCAAGATACTTCTGGAAACAATGGTTCAACACCAGAACAAATCCAAAAAGGAAGAGCAAAGGCATGGGTTATTTTCGGTAATGATGGAAGTAAAGATGCTGATTTTGGCGTAAGTCAAGTTGATGATAATGGAACTGGAAATTTTACAATTCATTTCTCTTCAGCTTTTGCAAATGCAAATTACGCTTTTGCTTTGTCAGGTGGTAGAGGCACAGGTACTGGTGCTAGGATTGTAACTCAAGAAGGAACCGAAGGAAAAACAGCAAGCAAATTTCATCTAAAAGTTAGAAATGATAGTGGTTCGCAAACCGATACGCAACAAGTCTCAGCAGTATTTTTTGCAGCTTAATCTTGACAACTTTTGATATACTAAAAGAAAAAACCTATGGCAAATTCTGATTACAGATTTATTTACACGAGAGATGATGGGGGTATAACAATATGTTGCCCTTCAGATAATTGCGGTTTAACTTTAGATGAGATTAAAGCTAAAGATTGCCCTAGCGGAAAGACAGTATATACTGTTGATAAGTCTGCAGTTCCTACAGATAGGAGTTTCAGAGATGCTTGGACTTATACGGAGTAAATTATGGGATTTGGAATAGATATGGCGAAAGCTAGAGAAATTCATAAAACAAATATAAGAATTGCAAGAGAGCCTAAACTTGCAGAACTTGATGTTGAGTTTCAAAAAGCACAAGAAACTGGTGCTAGTACTACAGATATTGTTGCTAAAAAACAAGCACTAAGAGATGCTCCTGCGGATTCTGATATAGCTGCTGCAAGTGATACTGATGCACTAAAAGCACAATGGAAAACTGATATACTAGGCTCATCACCTTATAACTAATGGCAATTACTTACACATGGGAAATTAACGGAACAGCTTGTAAAAGAGATGTTGCCGATGGTTACTTTACAAATGTTGTCTACCGAGTAAAAGGAATGGACGGCACAGAA
>VTLG01004883.1_pt1 | contig 12517 bp, 13 predicted proteins | sample 4694571 | NCBI WGS metagenome assembly VTLG01 (sample SAMN12604809, study PRJNA352737) | marine metagenome | biome: ENVO:00000447; feature: ENVO:00000209|ENVO:00000569|ENVO:01000036; material: ENVO:00002151; isolation source: viral sequences binned using virsorter ... | reverse complement strand
GGTATTACCTACCTGAGTATTTCTTCCAGAATCACTATAAACTTTAATAGTAGCAGTTTCTGTTCCTTCAGTAGTTACATCTGAACTAACTGTATGAGAGAAAGTAGCAGAATTACTTGATATAGATGCTGTTCCTGTTAGTGCTCCTGATGAAAAATCCGCAGATTGTACACCAGTTAACTCCCAATATAAATTAGTTCCATCAGCAACATTAGTAGTTGTAATTGTAGTTGTAAAATTACCACCTTCATCTACAGCAGTAGCAGATACTGAATGAGTATATGTTGGTACAGTAGAATCTTGACTTACAAAAGACATCATAGGCGAAAAAGCAACCCTAGCTACTTTAAGATTCGCACTACCTTCTAGTGTATCTGTATAATCCTTTTCACAATACACAACTTCACCTGCAGGAACCATAAAATTTCCTACAATAGTACCAGATTCATCCTTTCTAGTTACAAGCAGATTGGAAGAGTCGCTATTAAAAACTCTTACAACCCTAGCACTACCAACGCTAATAGGAGCGTTTAGATTTGTTTCTCCACCTAATACTTTCATCCTAATTCAATCTCCTCTCTCCAGTTTGATTCTTCTACTTTTTTTGTTCTTTTTTTAGCAGCTTTTCTTAATTGCTCTAATGATGGTTTTTTCTTTTGATCACCTCCTGGATCTAAAATACTATCAGTTTTTTCATTGTCAAGAACATCTTTATTGTACTTATCCTTCATTGGATTACCAATTAAATCATCAAGAAGTTTTTTACCCTGTGATCTATCTTTCACCACTTGAGGTTTATCCAATTCCTTTTTGATATCAGCAGGTGGTTCTTGATTAATATCATCAGGAATACCAGTTTTTGACATCATATTTGATATACCACTAGCAAGACCTGTAGCTTTTAACACTCCTTTACGTAATTTATTTAAATTTTTTCCTTTTACTAATGTCTTAATAACAGCAGCATTTTCAACAATTTTACCTTCAGGTTCATATCCTGCGTATATTTTATCACTAGGTTTAAAATCACCTAAACCTGAATCTTTCTTTGATGATGGTTTCTTTTTAGAATTTTTTGCTTGCATCCATCTATAATCTACAGGAGCAGGCTCATTTGGACCTTTAGACATATCCTTTTTATTACCTGATCCAGATAAACCAATTCCTTTATAATTTGTTCTATTACCTTCAGACACATTAGATTCAGATGTTGTTACATATGGAGTATAACCAACAGCATTATTTGCTATCTGAATTCTACGTTTAGTCAATCGTTCATCTTCAGATTGAGCTTTATTTCTTTGAGTATTACCTGCTGATAAAGTAGATGTCATTATATTCAAAGCAGCATCAGTTGTATCAGTTGCTCTATCTATTGCCTTTAGTACCCCAGTAGTAGCACCAACAGTAGCACCTGTTTTAGCAGATTTTATTACTGGTTTTGAAATTTTTTCATCTAAAACATTTAAATCATTTCTCCAATTAGAAGGATTAAGCGGTTCTGGTTTAATTATATCTACAGTTTCTATTTCATTAAACTGAACACCATCAGCATAATTTTCTACACTTACACCACCCTCTACTTCTTCTTTCACACAATTATCAACAGTCTTACCACCTTTCTTCTTAGTTCCTTTAAGAGTATATCCATCCCAACATGCTTTACCATCAAGACCTTTCTTCTTTCCTTCATCAATTTCAAATTGAGATCTCCAATTACTAAAAGAGTCTTGCTTCGCTTTAATATTGTCCATTGAACAGATTAAGTGTCTTTAGTATTATTTAGAATACCTTGTTTCAGCATCTTTGATAATTCACTAGTTGAACCAACAAATAGAGCATTATTCGTAACATTACTAGGTGCTTTTACAGCATCCTCATCCAAATCTTTAACTTTCTTCTGTAAATCTGCTAACTTATCCGTTGTATCACCTACCGACTTAATAATTTGACCAGCAACTTCATATGCCCTTGGACTGGCACTTTCACCAGCAAGTTCCAATATGCCATTAAGTGCTTCTTGTCCCTTTTCTATTAATGAATATAATTGTGCTCTAGTGTACTTATAATCCTTATCAATATCATCAGTAATATCAGTCATTGTATCCTTTCTTCGGACACAACCACCTTCATTAACTTTCTGAACTTCTATTTCAGTGTTAAATGCTTCATTCAAATCGTCATAATTATCTTTCATGATTAACAGTTCCAAGCTCTTAATGATTTAGATAATCTATCATCTCCAGTATTGTTGGAAGGTTTTTGTCTCTTCCTCATACCTTTCATCCTCGCACAAAAAGACGCTCTACGCTTGTTGCCAACCTTCTTTGAAGGAGCCTTAAGGTCACTTCCTGGATTCTCTTTCTCGTAGGACTTTCTTCCTTTTTCATTTAAACCTCCTGATTTGTTTTGACCTTCTTTCTTTGTCCAAGCAGCACCCTCATCAACATTTAATGTTTTTGGATAATCTTTATCACCTGGTTTTGCTGGTTTCTCACCACGCTTTCTCTTAGCATGAATGTTATCCCATAAACCTCTTTTTTTACCTTCTGATACAAATTCGTTAAAACTTTTCATTAGATGTCTACCTTACGAGTGGGACTATATTCTTTACCATCATCACCAAAAAATTCTCTAGATTCTGTGAACCCAAAATCATCACCAGGTGGAATTAATGGATCATCTAACTGATCAATAACACCATCCTCATTATAATCCTTCTTAGCATTTGATTCTATCCTATATCTCATCTCACGAGAAGCAGTTCTTGTATTTGTATCACTATAGTAATCCAACTGAACCTTACGAATAAGTCCATCAGTAGTATCAGCAATAGGTCCAAACATATAAGTTTTTGCTGTAAATGTGAAAGTATAAACTAATGCTCTTCTAGTTTCATAGTTACCTTCATAATCATCAGTAAATGATATATTCTGGAGTATTAAAGGTACATCTCTTTTTTCTCCTATTTGTTTAACCAAATCAATAGTTAAAGTAAAACCTGGTTGAAAAAATGGTAATATCTGTTCTACTATTTGTAATGCATCATCTTGAGTCTTAGTTAATACATTTAACTCAAATCCCAAGTTATATGGAACAGGCATAAAAACTTTTTTAAATTTCTTACCATCCTGTGCCTTAAAAGTCTGAGTAACACCAGATTTTCTTGTTGAATCATAGTCAATAGAAGTCATCTCAAATGACATTCTTGGTAGACTAATCTGAACTGCTTTATTAAGATCTGGTTGCTGCTGAAGTCTTGCTAGAAATTTCTGTCTAGGTCCATAAGCAATAGGAACCTTTATATTTGAAATATCTCTATTAGTACTATCCTGATGTCTAACATTAATATCATTAAAAACTGTACCGAAAGCGATAACAGTCTTCCTCATTATTTCGTGATAAAAATAATTCCCTAACATATCAAACTACACCAAATGGATTGGATTCTGTAAAATCAAGGATGTTATCTGCTTCAAATTGAAATTCATCACCCTCGTTGTATTTATCATTAGCATCATCAGAATTAAATGAAGCACAAGCATACTTTGCTCCAGATGTTTGTCCAACAATTTCTTCTCCCCTAAAGAATCCAGCAACTGTTGAACCAATTCCAACATTTCCTATTAGAAGAGTATATGTATCAACATCCCAACTCTTAACTCTTGCTTCAGTTCCAGAGTTAGCACCTTTAACTATTTCATTAAATTCATAATTTCCAATTCCCAACATTGAATCGGGATTATCTACAGTTACTGTTGGTGTTGAAGTATATCCTTTTCCTGGTTCATCTACGTAAATAAATCTAACAAGATCATCCTGATTAAAGAACGCAGTAGATGCATCACCACTAGCACTAATAGATGCTATTCCAGTTGCTGTGACACCAGCACCAGGTGCACCAACAGTTACATTTGGTACAGTTCCATATCCAGAACCACCACTCAAGGTATTAAGACGTATAACTCCATTATAAGCAGTTTCAATGGAACAAGTTGCTGCTGCTCCAGTTCCTCCACCACCAGTAAAGGTTACTGTAGGTGGAGTTGTATATCCAGAACCACGATTTGTAAATAATATCTTCTCAATAGAAGTTACATTTGCTACAGTTGTTGTTATTGCTACTGCTCTAGCAGTATCATTCGCTGGTGAAGGGCTGAATATAACTGATGGTGGTGAAGTAAATCCAGAACCATCATTATTTAAATACAACTTACTGACGAAACCACTACCAATAGATGCTGAAGCAACGGCAGTTTGTCCCAATCCAACAAGTCTAAGTGTACTTATAAATCCTTCCTCTTGAACCTGAGTATCGATTGCCTCAATAGAAGTATCAATAACCTCATCCTCATATTCAAAGAGTTCACATTTTAATTCATAAACATAATTTTTACCTAACTGATAAAAAGGATTCTCATGCTCTACAAACTTTATTTCAAATAATCTACCACCTAATGGAAAATAAACTAAATCTCCTTCTCTTGGTCTTGATGAAAGAATAATTTCACTAGTATCTGTTCCATCATCTAAACCTGCCATAAATGGTGCGATAAAATCTTCAAATCTTTCTTTTGAAATGGTAAGAATAACTTCATCTTTTATACTCATTCCAAATTTTGTTAGTACATCACCAGCACCACCATATCCATCATAATTATTAACATATGCTTCTATAGAAAAATTATCATCAAACTTAGAAGAAGTAACTTCTTCCATGATTGTTTCTCTACTTACATATTTTCTAGGAATATAAGTTACTTCAACACCAAACGTTCTTAGGTGTTCATTTATTAAATCTTGGGTTAGTCTTTGTTCAGACTGAGCACCTTGTAGGAAAAATGGATTTAATGCCATGTTTATTATCCTATAAAGTCATATGGAGGCAACTCATATTCAGATGCCATTCTAGATCTTAATGATTCTATTTCGGACTCTGCTTGTTGAAGAATCTCTCCACCATTCATTTCTATGCCACCTGGTAACTTAACACCTCTAAATTTACTTAAATTTTGTCCCCATTGTCTCTTTATGAGAGCAGTGAGATACTGTTTTAAGAATACATCATTATAAACTTGAGTAAAGGATGCTGGATCTAATGCTCTATAACAGTCTAAAATTAACCAATTACCAGCAGTTTCAGCACCCCAATCAATATCCATATATAACCTATCTTGCCTCTTATTAAATCTTATCTGCTTATCTGTTGTTAATAGGAAATCAATATCCTCAAGATATGATTTAACCATAGCATATTGAAGTAATTCTACAGAATTAAAGTAATAAAGATCATTTAAGAACAATTGATACTTTATACTAAACATTCCACCAGATATTGAACTGGTATCAAATTTAAATATCTTTTCTACACCAACTACAGAATCTGGAACTTGTAGGAAATTAGAAGTCTCATACCAGTTACTTGTTGTAGTACCGTAACCTGAAATATTTGAAGAGGTGACAGATGTAGTTACAATACCAACACCATCTGTATTTTTTGCGGTTCCTCTATTAATATCTTCTTCAGTAATTTTATACTTAAGGTACATCCTTTCAACACCGTCAAAATGACGTTCGTTGAATAATTGAATAGCATCATCAACCAAATCATCTATTTGGTCATCAGCAACATTAATTTCTAATACAGGAGCACCTAGTTTCCTTAAACAGTAATCTATTAATCCTTGTCTACTTGATGGTTTTGCCATTTATCTTGATGCTATATTGCCTGTTGTAGGTTTTGATTTACTTTCAGTTTTTTCTTGTAGATCTGCTATTTGTTGTAACAGATCCATCTTTTCAGCCTCATGATCTTGTTTTAATGTTTGTATTCTTGCTTCCAAAAGAATTTCTTTATTATATGATTGAGCAAGTTTGTTATGATATAAACTGACGAGAACGTTCACATCCACATCACTATTAGGTTGTTGCATAATTTATACTCAGAAAGTACCTCCGTCTAGTGTAGAAGTCCAACTAGGCTTATTAGTATATATCACACTAACAGAAGATGCTGTTACTGATAAATTTTGAATATCACCATTATTACCTTCTTTTCTTAAATTGTTAGTAGTATCAAATGTTCCTTCAACACCAATTAAACTTAAAGAATTACCAGTTCCACCAGCTTCAACAACACCATAAGCATTACTAGTATCTTGCCTAATAATATCACCAGTAGTAACTGTTACACTACCAGATAAAGCAAGAGTATTTTTAGTAATAGCAGTTAATATCTGTTTTGATGTATTAACTGGAGATGCTACAGCATTAGTTGAAGTCTGTAATCCATTTTCATCAAAATATACAACACCATGAGTATTGTAATCACCAGTTTGATAGTAGATACCTTTAATATCAAGGAATCCTCTAGTTCCAGATACTAAAGCATTAGCAGTACTAGCATCAGGAATATAAGTCCATGCTCTTGCTATAGCACTACTACCTGGATTAGTTTGGTCAATATAACCAAAGAATCCCATCTTATTATTACCAGCACCAGTACTTGTGTTGTATCCAAAAGAAATACCACGATCAGTATTAGTATCGTATGCGTGTGTAACTGTCAATTGTGTGGTAGTAGTAATACCAGAACCACCAATAGTTTGATCAACAGTAATTACTCTAGTTGTTTCATTATATTGAGTAACAGTTGCTACACCAGATGCTGATAAAGCAGAACTTCCAGAAATAACATCACCCGTATTAATACCAACAACAGAATCAAATGTAATTGTACTAATACCAGCAAGAACAGGTTGTGTTACTACTCTTTCACTAGTAAGATCACCAAGGTGTAAAATTGGATCATTTAAAGTTGATGTTGTAGAGTTTACAGATGTTGTTGTTCCATCTACTTGTAAACTACCCTTAATAATAACAGTACCTTCATTACTTAAACCATCTGGATATGGGTCAATAAACAGAAGATCTCCACATCCTGCTTCAGTTTCAATAACATTAGAACTTATTCCAACACATCCAAACTTACCTTTACCAGTAACTTTAATATTAGTATCGTAAGTCCACTGAGCACCAGTAACCTTTACATCATTATCACCATCTTCATCATATTCAATTCTGGCATCTTTATCACTACCAAATGATAAGGTTGTATCATCTACAACATTAATATGACCATTACCGTTAGTATTAAATATAATATCACCATCTACATTTTGTGATGATATTGTATTCAGATCTATTCTTAAATTATCTACATTCCACTGGTCAACTTTTCTGTCATTATCCATGATGGCAACAATACCACCATCACTATTTCTTGTATTTTGAACACCAGCAACAGTACCAGCCGCATGTTCCATCATAGAAGTATAAAAATGTCCACCTATTGAGTGTACATTATTACCATCATCACCAACATATACTCTATCTTTATACTGATTTATTCCACCGTAACTACCAATACCTGTCACATAGGCCATTTCACCCCAATTGAGGCTGGCAGGTTTATCGGTTCCAGAGGATCTTTTGATCCTGATAATACTAGCCATTTAAAAATTTCCCCCGTTAATGTTTAAATTTTGTTCCGTTCCAGGTGTTAGTTCAAGAGTAGCATCCCATTTTTGGGTTGCAGCATTATAAACTAAGACCATTCCATTTAACAGGTTCGAGGCATTAACATCACTGAGTTCAGCGAGTGATAAGCCTTGAGCACCAGCAAGTGAGGAAACAACCTTCACTGCATTATGTTGCCCAACCCTTACCTTAATATCTGCCATTTATGTATGCAATTCAGAATCTATCTATTATTTATACTTTAAGATGTTATCTGATTGGTTAATTGTTTTAATAAAGTCTTAATTTCATCAATATCAGTTTTCATCTTATCCAATTCTGCTTTTTCATCAATTTTTCTATTTTTAGCAGAAACATAATCCGTATAAGCATTAGTATCTGTACTTACTATAGCACCTGTTTTTTCATCACGAAATAGGTTCTTATGTCCTTCAACTGGTATCATGCTTTTTTAACTGGTATAGTTCCGTTAATTAAATCTTTTTCAGATGGTTTTTTTGGATTATTAATATCCTTATATAAAGCATCTATCTTATCATCTTTATTAAGTTTTGCCTGTGTATTTGGTTTTGGAATTGGTTCCAATTTTTTATATCTTCCTCCAGGACCAAATAAATTTCTTATCCTGAAACCTTTATCCCTAAAAGTTTGAACAGCATTAGATGCTTCTTCTAAAAATTGTTTAAAGGTTTTCATATCTGATTAAATGGATATTGTTTTAACTTATCCTCAACAGTTCTAAGATCTATTGGGAGATGAAATTTTACTAATTTACCAGATCCACTAGGATCTATAATGAATTTAGTTGCTGGATTTACAGAGTTTCTCATGAATAATGGAAATCCCTATCCTTTTTCTTATCCTTTAACTTATCACCTCGTTGTTTCTTTTCACCTGTTTCACCATAACCATCTGGATGTGGACCTGGTTTTGCTGATCCTATATTATCAGGACTTCTTCCACTCTTATCAGTATAATGTAATCTAGCGGATTTACCAGCTTTCTTTGTAATAACTGACTCTTGACCGTACTTAGCACCAAGTTGTCTCATCCTTTTGCCAAATTCTCTTTTTGACATTCCAGCAGGACGTGTTGTTGCATAAGAAACTTCACGAGCAGAAGTTCCATCCTCATACTTATATTTTCCAGTTGTTTTTCTATAACCAATTCTGTGCTTTTTCAAATCTTTTTCAAGACTTCTTCTCTTTTTACGATTTTCGTTTTCATCATCACCACGATCAGGTGATAAATGACCTGTATCATGAGTCTCAGACTTACCAAGATATCTTGATAAACCTCCCTCACATAAAACTAAAAATTCCTGAAAAGATATCATTATGCTAAAGCAAGTGCTCTGAAATCTTTAAGTCTAACTGGTACACACTCATTAGTGGATGACATTACAATTTTAATTTTAAATCCACTAAATTGTTCCAAATCATTAACGGTGAATTGGTATTCAGAAAAGTCATTCTGCCCACTCTTCTTAACTTGAGCATCGGCACTACCATTATTCATTCCATGATCGATAACCCTATCACCATAACCATCACCATTGGTATCTACTAAATTAGAATATCCAGGGAATGGTCTATAAACTTGAGATGTTTCACTAGAATCAGCAGTATACAACCTATAATAAACTCTAAAGTCTGCTTGTGGTTGTACATTAGCAGCAACAAGAACCCTTATTGAACTTGCAGGTTGTTGTAAATTAACTTTTTTAGTAACAAATATTGAACCATGTGGATCACCAATTAATTGAGTAGATCTAGTATCAGTTACATAATCATCAATAGGAGAATTAATTTTATTTCTACCTAAGATAAATGTAGCATTTTGAGCATCTAATACTGGTGATAAATTAGGATCATTAGAAGTCATATCAACTTTAAGAGTAAGAGATGCATTTCTTGGAAGAGAATCTAATCTTTCTACCTCATTAACTAAAGAAGCTGCCATTCTAGGTGTTGGGAAGAATGTGGTTTCATTTAAAATAGTTGGTTCAAATCCCTGATCTAAGAATGATACTTCGTTTCCATTAGCACTTGTACCACTTACGGTTCTAAATGCAGCACTAGCACGAGTTCCTTTACCAGGAGTAATTACATTAAACTGAGGAGAAGCACTACTAAATTGATGGTTTTGAGAGATTCCAACCCAATCTCCACCCACAGCTTTTTCACTTATAAAGTTTAATTGATTCTTACCTGATGCTCTATTACCAGTTCCTCTATCAAGTTCTAAGTAATAATTATCAATATTTGATAGATCTCTTAGAGTTTGATTAACTGAAACAGTATGTGTCTTATTAATCTTTGTTAATGGCATACCATTAACTTCATATGGTTGAATACTGGAACCAGAAGAATGCGAAATAGCAGTCGTACCTTCAAGTCCTCTTCCACTTAATGCTAACTTATTAACACCAACAACATATGATACAACCTCACCATTTAATAAAGCTTCACCTCTATCAGTTGTTATTCCAGCCATATATGTAAATGGTGTTGTTGAAGCAACATTTACCTCAACATCAGTAGCAGAGATATCATTTGTAGTTGCGGTTTTAATGCTATCTGGTTCAACTGTTTCAATTTTAATGCTATTATTAGCACCATGATGCCCATGATTATATTGAATAACTTCAATAACATTTCCTGAATAAATGTCATCAGTAACTACAGAATCAGAAGAAACCGTTATACCTGTAAGAGTTGTTCTTGTATCATTAGCAGCTCCATAATGAATAATTTGATCACCAGTAACGAACTTTTCTCCTTGAACATCAGTTAGATAAAGTGTATCAATTTCATCCTTAATATCAGTTACTGTAAATCTAGCACCAGCACCATTAGTAACATCACTACTATTTTCAACATCAATTGTTAATATTTCACCAACCCTATAACCACTTCCACCTCCACCAGCAGCACCTATACTATTAATAGTAATCGCACCACCACTAGCAATGGTTACACTTAAAGTTGCTCCAGTTCCATTACCATCAACTGATTTAACAGGAACTGATCCCCAAGCACCACCAGTATTGTAACCAGAACCATTAGATGAAACTTTAATTCCTAATAAAGGTCCACCTATATCGTCAATAACACCAGTAATACTATTATCTTCAGTATCAGCAACAAGACCTGTACTTATTTTTCTACCAACAGGTAATAAAGCACGTTCTACAGATGTAACATTATTACTTAAACCAAACTTAAGTTTTCTAGGAAGTGTTCTGATGGGATTACTCATCAAAGGCATTACATTACTACCTGTACCACCACCATTAGATTGAATGGAACTATTGTAGAATGTTACAGTTCCAGATGGAACAAATGCTGCTTTTCTAAGAGTAAATTTAAGATCTTGATACTGACTAGGTGTCCAAATTGTACCGTTTTGTGATTTGAATAAACTACCACCAATGTACTGCTTAGTCACAACACCAAACTGAGAATCATCAGTTGTTGCTGGTAATCCTACAGGTGGAGTAACATTCTTTTGACCCATAGTAGCAACCCACATCTCATATTCATCAGATCCTGGTGATAAGAATACAATAGCATATTCTTTACCAGATTCTAAGTAAACTGGTGATGGGAATTTAATAGTAGTTGCTATAGAAGCATCATCTGAAGTAGTAATATCATTAGGATTCAATGCTACTTGAGCATATCCTTGTACAAGGAAACTTGTAGGTGTTCCTAATTCAACTTCCCTAAGTTCAACAAATACTTTAGCATTTGGATCTTTCTTATAGAAATATACATCAAATGATGTTAAGAATGCTCCAGTTTCATCGACAGTAAATGATTGTGCTAGAGGATCTCTATAAGGTGCTTCTTGTCTTACAGTACTTGAAGTTTGATTTACATTTACAGTAGTAGTAACTTCATTAGGTTTCTGTGCTGGTTCGGGAGGATTTCTAACTCCAACAGTACCTGTGACTTGAGTTAAAATAGTACCAGTTCCACTATAAGTACCACTAGCATCACTAGCAAGGGCAGTACTTCCTACAGGAACAAATGCTCCTGTAGTATTCGCAGTAAGTCTAAATGTTTTCTTTCCAGTGTAGAATAATACTGAAGGTTGAGGTGTTTGATTAGGATCTCTGAAGAAGAATGCTCCTAAAACATCTCCCCAATTATCTGACATGAGATCCATGTTGGTTACTGTTGCTTCAGTACCAGATGTTTCTCCGATTAATTTTGCACCCTTAACAACATATCCCCAATAACTTTCATTATTCGCTAATTCACTAATATCACAATTAAATAATACAGATGTTGATGAATAAGCATTAGAAGGTGATGGTCTTGAACGATCAAATGGGTCTACGGTATAAGTTTCAACTGTAACTGCAGGATGACCTAATCCAGCAGCAAATTCTGGTCTACTAGTATCTCCAAATTTATGATTTGGTGCTTGTGCTTTAACCAAACCTATTTGAACAGTACCATTCATAACTTTTACATCTTCACCAACTGTAAATCCATTACCAGATCCAGCAGTGGTTGAGATTTCAACTACTTTAGGGAATATATCAGGTACTCCACTATCAAGTTTATGAATATGTTTTGTATATGGTTTTAAACCATTAGCAGCGAAATAAACATTTCTAGATCTCATAAATGGATCTGTTTCACCACTAATCTTAACACTTTCAACATAATCAAATTCTTGATTATTACCAGTCATCTGGTTAGTAAAACTTGTTTCTACTGTTTGTGTTGTAGTAGTTGTGGTTGTGGTTGTAGTATCAGTATGATTACCACTAAATGTATCTTGATCTGCTTCAACTTCAGTTGTTGTTACATCTACTGAACTAGTAACATCTGTAGTGTCAGAAACAACATTAGATATTGTATTCCAAGTATTACCAGTAGACTCTGTTCTATGATTATCAACATATATTGTCCTAGTCCAATTATCTGAAGGGGGATCTAACTGAATACCACCAACATAAACT
>VTLG01002029.1_pt1 | contig 12517 bp, 7 predicted proteins | sample 4694571 | NCBI WGS metagenome assembly VTLG01 (sample SAMN12604809, study PRJNA352737) | marine metagenome | biome: ENVO:00000447; feature: ENVO:00000209|ENVO:00000569|ENVO:01000036; material: ENVO:00002151; isolation source: viral sequences binned using virsorter ... | reverse complement strand
TAACATCCTAAACAGAGACTATGGTAACTCACAAGGTAACCTAAACTCTGGTGAAGGTCTAGTTGAAATTGCTGGTATCTCAATCAAGCGTTCTAACAACCTACCATTCTTAGCTGGTACAGTTAACCCTGTGTCTGGTGAGAACAACAGTTACAATGGTGACTTCTCTACTCACTGTGGTTTGATCTATCAAAGAGATGCTGCAGGTATTGTAGAAGCCGTTGGCCCACAGGTACAAGTTACTGGTGGTGACGTGTCTGTTCTTTACCAAGGTGATGTTATGGTCGGTAGACTTGCAATGGGTGTAGGTACACTAAACCCTGCAGGTGCAATTGAACTAACTTCAGCACGTAGCTAATTATGTCACTTAACCCTGGAACATCTACAACTATAACTAGAGTTAAAGGGAACGGTGCAAGTCTTAGTGGCATTGGTCAAGTTGATCAATCAGTCACTAAGAACCCACCTACTCCATTAGAGTATGGTCGGAAGCATTTGAGTCCTGCTAACATAGGTACAGTTTCTTAACTAACTAAATATTATGGCAGCTCCTTCAGCAGTTGGAGAATACGGTTCTTGCGGTGCAGGAACTGAAACACGTATCTCTCCTTCTGATACAAGTGGATCAGGTTCAGCTTCAGCTGTAGCCTCCACAACTAAAAATTTACGTCTAGCCTATGCTACTGTTGGTAGCTCAGGTGTAGTAGACACATGTGCAGTTGTCTCTGGACAATACACATAACTCAATGGGGGACTTCGGTTCCCCTTTTTTTTATATAATTCTTAACTATGACTACCACGACTGTAACCATCGATACCGAACTATCCGCAGTGAATGCAATTCTTGGTAGTATTGGTCAAGCCCCCATCTCTGGTATAGATTTTAATAACCCTGAAATATCTTTCATATATAATATACTGAAAGAGGTGAACCAAGATGTCCAGAATGAGGGTTGGACTTTTAATCTTGAATATCATATAAAAGAAAACGTTAACGCTAGTGATAATAAAATCATTATTGAATCAGATGTTATTCGTATAGATAATACAGATGAATGGGATAGAACCCGTGACTTTGTACGACGAAAAGATTCAGATGGTATATGGAAAATGTATGATAGAGTAAACCATACATTTGAATATCCAGATGATGAATATTTCTATGTTAACAAAGTAAGGCTCCTTAATTTTGAGGATATCCCTACTTGCTTCCAAAGATATATTATCTATAAAGCATCAGGTCGAGCTGCTGTACAGTTAGTATCGAACGCTCAATTACAACAGATGTTATCAACATACGAACTACAATCAAGAGCTGCATGTATGGAATACGAATGCAATCAAGGTGACCATTCATTCTTTGGTTGGCCAGATGAATCAGCTTATCAACCTTACAAACCTTATCAAATGCTTAGAAGATAATGGCTAGTGTTACACAGAAGATACCTAACTATGTGCTAGGTATCAGTCAACAACCAGATGAAAAGAAATTTCCAGGTCAAGTAAATGACCTTGTTAATGGCTTACCTGATGTTATAGAACAATTAACTAAACGTCCTGGCAGTCATTTAATATCTGCTATCTCTCCATCTACCGCTGCTAATACAAAATGGTTTACTATTTATACAAGAGATGATGAATCTTATATTGGACAAGTCGCAGCTGATGGAGCTGTTAAAATATGGAGATGTAGCGACGGTGTTGAAATACCCGTGGATTATGCAAATATTGCTGGTTCAGGTGTTGCAACTTATTTAGATAATACTGCAGAATCAGATGAAAAATCTTCTGATATCCAACCATTAACAATTAACGAAACTACTTTCTTTGTTAATAGAAAGAAGGTGGTTGCAATGAAAAGAGATGCAGCATCAAAATCTCCTACTCAACCATTTGAAGCTTATATCCAACTTGATAGTATAGCGTATGGTAAACAATATTCGTTAGATATATATGATCCTGACGATAATACAACATTTACATATACACGTGCTACTTCAATAGCAGCTGATGAAGATGTGTCTCTTGACGGACAACCATCTACAACAGCTAACCAACCAGGTAATGGGGATTGCGATGGAGCTGGTAGAGAAGTAGTTAGTGTAAGTACAGGTACAGATATGTTTGGTACCTCACCACCTAACACAGGTACAGGTGGTAAATCAAGACTCAGATATGAAATGGATTCTCGATGCACACCTCAACCTGATAACGACCATGCTTCCGATGAAGCTATGGATAATTACCATGACACATATCAAGTTTATGCTAAATTACAGTTTGGTGGAGAAGGTTGGGCTGCAAATGATACTCATCAACATACTTCTGAAAAAGGACTTACTACTACTGTAAAGATTAAAAGCCATGTATCAGTAACTTCCAGATGTAATATAGCTGGTGTACGTCCAGCTTGTACATCATCTAATGCTGAAGAACATGTATCAGCAGATGGTATTTTAGGACAAATTAAAAGTACATTAGATGCTATAACTGGTACAGGTATTACAGCAACTATTGTAGGTAACGGTATACATTTATATCGTGCTACAAAATTTGGTGTAACAACACCTGAAAAAACTTTAATGAGTATTACTACAAGTGAAGTAAATACCCTTGATGATCTACCTAGTACATGTCGTCATGGTTATGTAGTACGTGTTGTAAATAGTGAAGAGAATCAAGATGATTACTTCCTTAAGTTTAGTGCTGAAGGTATAGCTGAAGATATAGATCAGACTGGTACCTACGCTAGATCTAGTAATACAATTACTGTAACCGCTGCTAGCCATGGGCTTTCAAATGGAGATCAAATTATATGGAATGCTACTAGTGGAGCAGCTACAGATGGATTCTATACAATTGCTAATGTAACAACTAATACATTTACTTTTACAGAAGATGGATCAGATATCAGTGCAGGTGAAACTTGTTCATTCATTCCAGCTCGCTTCGGAGAAGGCGTATGGGAAGAGGTAGTACAACCTGGTAAAGATATAGAGATAGATAATACAACGATGCCTATAGCCCTTACTAGGGTGCTTCCAGGTACATTCTCTATTAATGGTGGTAGTAACACTTCTTACCCTAATGGAGCATTCAGATTCTCTTATCCTGATTGGTATAAACGAGACTGTGGTGATGACATTACAAACCCAGAACCTTCATTCATAGGTCAGACTATTCAGAAGATGGTATTCTTCCGTAATCGAATAGCCTTATTGAGTGCTGAAAATGTTATCTTATCTAGAGTTAATGACTTCTATAATTTTTGGAACAAAACTGCAATGGCGATTTCCAATGCAGATCCTATTGATTTACAGTCTAGCTCTACATATCCAACCAAATTATTTGATGCTGTTGAACAGGCTGGTGGTTTAGTTATCTTTAGTGCTAGTGAACAGTTCCTATTAAGTTCAGGTGCCGAGGCTCTCTTGACTCCTGAGACTGCTAAGATCAGTTATGTATCATCACACGCTTTTAACCAAGATACCAGTCCTATTGAGTTAGGTACTACTATAGGATTCTTAAATAGTACAGCTAAAAATACCCGTTTCTTTGAAATGGCAGCTGTATCTCAAAGAGAAGAACCTCAAATAGCAGAACAAAGTAAAGGTATATATAACTTATTTCCTGTCAATACCAGTATGATGACTGGTTCTGTGGAAAACCAATTAGTATTATTTGGTGTAGATAGCACGTTGCATACAGCTTCTAATGAAGTATGGGGTTATAAATTCTATGTTGAAGCAGGTAGAAAAGTCCAAACCGCATGGTTTAGATGGACACTACCTAATAACTTAGTGTATCATAGTATTATTGATGACGTATATTATGCAGTCCTTAATACAGGCTCTACATTTACCTTTGAAAAATTTGATATAAAAATTAAATCAGACACATTATTAATAGGAGATGCCCCTGAAGATAATAGGGTACATCTAGATACTAAGAAAACCTTTGCCTCTGGAGACTTAACATATAACAGTGCAACTGATGTAACCACGTTTACATTAGGAGCTGGTTATTACAGTTCTCGAAACCTTTCTGCATACTGTATAACAGATAGTGATGCATTAGGTAAGAGTTATGATATACCAGCAGCTAAGATAACAGGGACAGCACCTAACCAAACAGTTACCTTACCTGGTAATTGGAAGACTTCTACAGAAGCTGGTGCCTCTACAAGTTCAGTTAACACTGATGTTATAATAGGATATGAGTATGAATTTGAAGTTGAGCTACCTACTATATACATGATGAGACCAGAGGGAGAAAAAATGGCTTCCGAAACACGTGGGTCTCTTGTTATACATAGGATGAACTTTGACTTTGGAGATGTTGGTGTTATAGATGTTACATTAAAACGTAAGGGTAGAACTGATTATACATATACAGTTGAATCAAAAGAGTGGGATAATGTGTTAGCTAGTACACCTGCTATTGCAAGTAGCTACTTACATACAATACCAGTCTATGATAGAAACACAAACCTAACAGTACAAATTAAATCTAATCACCCTTCACCTGCCACTATACACTCAATGAATTGGGAAGGTGATTACTCACCCAAATACTATTCACGTGTCTAAATACATTCACCCAATTACAATGGAAGCTGCAGTTCATGTAGCTTCTAATCTTCGAGATGATGATTATAGAGAAGTGTTTGAAGGCCACGGCCATTATCCACTTCTCCAAATCCCATTAGCTGCTTTTAATGGCGAAACCGTTTATTTTACTGATGCAGACGGCAGGATTGCCGGACTTGCTGGAGTACAAGCTGAAGGTAAAGTATGGATGTTATGTACTAACGTCATCCATGATGTACCTATTCTATTTGCTAGACAAGCAAAGAGATGGATTGATAGCAGAGAAGATAAAATCCTTTGGAACATTGTAGATAAACGGAACGCCGCTCATCTAAAACTTCTAAAGTTTCTGGGATTTAGATTTCTACGGGAATTTAAACATGGTCCCAATAATATAACCTTTATAGAATTTTGTAAATTATGTGCGAACCAGCAACAATAGCAGCAGCCGCAGGAGTCGGTCAAGCCATAGTAGGCTACCAAGGCGAAGTAGCGGGTGTTAAAGCTCGTAACAAAGCAAAGCTAAAAAACTTTGAAAGACAAAATGTACAGTATTTAACTGACGCTATGTTAGCTAATGCTCAGTACAAACAAGATCAAATACAAGAAGATACTAAACAAGATCAACTATATATGGCCATGATCAATCAATGGAGAGAGAATGACCGTCAATTAGATGAGGTATTTGCTAAGGGTAATTTTAAGATGGAAAGAGCTATACGTGAAATGTACCAAAATGATTATGCTGGCACTCAGACTGGAGCTACGGCTGCAAGATTAGCTGGTAAATCAACTAAAGAAATGGGTTTTAAAAAAGCTTCGTATGTACATGAAATGTTAATGGCTGAGAAATCTAAAGTTGATTCAGACGATAGAGCTAGAGATAAAACAATGTGGGATAGTTGGGATATGTATGAGAAGGTACGTTATGCACCTATTCATGGTCATGCCCCAGTACCACCAATTGATTTAGAAGCAAAACCAAGTGCAGCTGGTATGTTACTAGGTGCAGTAGGTTCAGCTATGGGAGGATTTGATTCAGATTGGAAACCTAAATTAAAATGACTTACGAACAAAATATACAAAGGCTTTCTAAGACCTCTAACTTCAATACCTCCCAAGCTCAAGCAATGGAGACTAGGAAAGCTAACCAAGAAAGTCAGTGGCATCTTAAAAGAGCTAATCAAACCATTGATGCTATATCGGTCTTTTCTGAAACACTTCAAAAAGAAAGAAAGAAACAAATAACAGCACTTGCAAGGCAAGGACAACAACTTGCTAGACAAGAAAGAACAGTAGATTCTAAAAGATTACTAGAATTAGAACAACTGATACCTACGCTTAAAGAAGAAGATAGAAATTATCATGAACTAAAAGCTGAGTATATTAAACTTCAAGGTATCAATGCATACCCAGATGCTGATCGGTTAGCAAAGTTATCTCATTGGCAACAATATGGGTACACTCAAGAAAGATTGAAAAATGCTATGGACAGTTATGGGGACTCCCTTAACTACCGTATGCAAAATGGTGAGACACCTTATACTTTAAACGGTGTAACCTATACAGCTAAACAGATAAGAGCTAATAATATAAATAGTTTACCTCTTAAAGAAGCTTTACTAGAAGTAGAATCAGCAAAACTTAGAGAGGAAATGGGTCTAAATAATTTTAGCCCTGAAATCTTAGAATTAGTTGGTGTTAATAAAACTATAGATGCAGCTAAATCAGCTTATTTAAGTAAGGTAAGAAAAAGATATACCATAGATGCTTCAGCTCAGACCCAATCTCAATCTACATTAGCTTGGAAAAATAGTCCAAAAACTGGAGCTGATATACACCATTTCCTTGTAACCACAGGTGCAACTGTAGATACAAAAGGTGAGTTATTAGGTAATGAAGGTGCTTGGTCGGCTTTTATGGCTGTAGTAAGTAAAGAAGGTATAACAATGGGTGACCCTAGTTATGCTGATACTATCGGTAACCTACCTATACCAATTGAATTAGCTAAAAAAGTAGGTGCTAAACCTGGTACTACTTATGCTCAACATTGGCCTAAAAGATTTTCAGATCTTAAAACTTCTATCAAACAAGGTTATGTAAAAGTAACTAATGAAGAACTTAAATTTCAAAAAGCAGAAGGTGTAAAACTAGAAGCTCAATTTATAGAAGAAGCTAGAAAAGGTGATTTAACATCAACACAAGTTAACGAATGGAAACGTAAATTTGCTGCAGTTGGGCTTCCTATACCATCAGGTGTAACTAATTATGAAACTGCTAGTGATAGAGATCAAAGAGAAGATGAAGATTTAATTGAATCATTAATGGCAAGCCAAAATGGTTATATATCTAATGAACAATTAGATGCCTTTCATCCTAAAGCTGCCTTACAATATAGAGAAAAAGCTAGTAAATTAGAAAAAGCAGCTCTTACAGACTTTGATGCTGAAAAGAAAATTAAAGCACACCTTGATACAGCCTTTACAAATATGGGCATTAAAGGTAATGAAAAGAGTCCTGCTTATATAGAAGCTATGTCCAATGCTAAAGCTGATTATTCTGTTAAGTATCATAGATATGTTGCTATGGGTTATTCAGCTGAACAAGCAAGCCATTTAGCACTTCATGCTAAAGAAGTTAAAGATAAAGAATCGGGTGAAACATTACCAGATTCTATGGGTGTACTTGCTGAAATCCAAGCTAATGGTGAAGGTAGTAAATATGTTGTTACTGGACAATCTATTGAAAAAGATTTGAAATCTGGTCATCTTAGAGTTGGTCAAATTAAAATGGGTAAAGAAGAAATATTAAATGACCCTACAAGTGTTACTAATAAAATTATAGGAGGTGATTATGGTCATCGTCAAATAACTAGCATTAAAAATAACTTAGAAAAATATGGTAATAGTGGACTTTACATGGATAAAGGTGCTTTACAATATTATCAAGGATTAGCTCGTGGTAGGAATCCAAGAGAAGGTGGATGGTGGGGGCTAGTTGATGCTCAACTAAAAGCTGCTGGACATCCTGGTTTAAATGATGGTAAATATCCTGTTTCTGTACAACTTGCATCTGGAGTTGATGAAGAAGGTAATTATGTACCTGATCCAACTGGTATGAAAATACCAAATAAACGAATAGCAGCTTGTATGAAATATCCAAATATCTATAATAATCGATATATTATGAATTCAACATTAGACTGTTATAGAACAGGTACAACACCTTCTATGTTTGATCAACCAGAAAACTATGCACCGTATTTAAGAGGTGGTGACTAATGGATGAATTAACATTTGATCCTGCTATTACCACCAATACAGATACTACACAAAAAGTAGAAGGGTATGATGATCATGTAGAACAGATACAACAAGCTTATCCAGAAGAAGACTGGAGAACACCTGTTCAAATAGAAGAAGAACAAACTCAAGAACAAACAACCAATCAAGTTCAACCACAAAATACAGAAACTGGAATTGATGGCAATCAAATAGCACAAGATGTTCTTAAAACTGGTGCTAGAATGATGACTGGTGTACCTAATATACCTACAATTCAACAACCAGAACAAGAACAAAAACCTTTTGATTGGGGTAATCCTGATGAACAATATAATGAACATTTCATTAGGATGAAAAATAGCCAAGATGAATTTGGTTATGTTCCTACTGAAAATATAAGAGATAGAAATGGTAAGCTTTTACCAGAAGGGATTGTTAAAACTCAAAATTTAAACTGGAGTTATATTGAAAAAGAACATAAACTTTGGGAAGATTATGAAGCCAATGGTGGTGATCTAAATTTAGAAAACCAATTAAATACCATTATGACCATCCGTAATGATCCTGAACTTCTTAGTAGATATGATAGAAATCAAGATGGTCAATTCACTATCTCAGATTGGCATGATATGAGTAAGGAGAATTTTTCTCCCGAAGAAGAATTAGCAGTTACTGAAAAATGGTTGAGTGGATTGCAAAATAAATCAATAACTAGACGAGGTAAATCTTTTTTACGTCATTGGTTGAATGTAGGTAATATTGGTTTAATGACAGATCTAGATGAGAACCCTGGTAGATGGGGTACTCTCGATACTAACATGGCTAGATTTACTGGTACTAGACGTTTACAAGCGTTAGGACCAGATCAGTTAATGAAAGACTCTGGAGAAAGTTCAAGACAATCTCAAGCTGGTGCTTTATTTGATTTATCAGCAAATTTATTAAGTGCTCCTGAAAAACTTTGGGAAGCTAATCGTGTACAACGTGAACAAGGGGAAGCTGAAAGATGGGATCCACGTACTTGGTTTGATGGTGATGCATTTGCTAGCCTTGATGCAAGAGCTGATGATTTTGTCTTAAATCATGATAATGAAATGTCATTAAATTATGCCATGAATCATCCAAACAATAGGGTTTGGAGTGATAAAATGATGTATGACATAACATATTATGGTACTCCAATTGCAGCAACCGCATTATCAGGTGGTACTCTTGCTCCCAGTACGTTAGGACTAACTGGTACAGCTGGTGTAACAGCTAAAGTAATTACTGGTACAACCGCTATTGCTTTAGAAACTGGATCATTATCTACATTCCGTGACCTTTCAGAAAAAGGTATGGGGAATATGTATGAAGATAGTGTTATATTAAAGAAGTTTGCTGAAGCTCATCCTGAACATCGTATGTTTGGAATGCAAGCTCAACATTATATTGAAACCCCATGGGGAAGACAAGTAGCTCATGTAGGAGATGAAGTTGTATTTGATGGAGCTACACAAGTTGCTTTATTTGGTTTAGCTGATGTAATAAAACATGGTGCTAAAAGACTTGATTGGCAGAAATTAAAACTATTTGATACAAGTAGATTCCCTTGGTCTAGACATAAAACTACTAAACAACGAGATCCTAAATATTGGCTTGATGCTAAAAAACAGCAATTAAATGATAAAATTGAAGCTGGTAGCTCTCAACAAAAGATATCTGAAGAAGGTCCATCTAGTGTATGGATTAAAAATCCTTGGAGTGATGCAAGTCTTAATACAACTTATGGTGATTTCAAGAATGGTCCTAATCAAGCAGGTCAGGGAATTGCACCAATTAGAAGTGATATCTTAGAAATTAATAATCAATTAGATGAAATAGATGGTGCAGTTTTATGGGAAGGTGGTGCTACAGATGCATTATTAACACCACTTGAAAATGCTCAATTTAGTAAGAGTGGTATACCTAATCCATGGATGACTGGCAAACTTAATGAGTATTGGAATAATCCTAATCTTAAAACTCAATTAAGAGAACTTAATCCATTACAACGTACTATAGGTGAATATGGTAAAAACACTCTTAAACGAATACAGCAAATATTAGGTAGAGATGCAGCTAATTTAGATCCAAAAGAATTCTGGGGTAAAGCATTTACTGATACTCCAATCAAACCAGGCGAAGCATTAGATGATGTAAAAGCTTTTGTAGTTAAAAACTTACAAGTACAAGATGCTGTTAATATGAGTCTTCTAAAACAACTTAGAGACACAGCAAACGGTGCAAGTGAAATGATTGGTAAAGCTGATATATTTGCAGTAGGTGGTCCTATGAGAAGGATTGCTGATAACCTTGTAACTGGTTTAACACAAGTAAAGAAAACTCAATTTACTTGGGATTTAGCTGCTAGAAAAATGAAAGAATCTGGTGGTGAATTAACTCCAGATATGGTAAAAGAGATTGATAAAATTGTAGCCAAAAGAGCTGTTGAACTTCAACAAGAAAATATGGATGGTGTTCGGTTAATGATGCAGGTACTAGAAGATAGTGACTCTGATGAATTAGCTGAAGGTATTCTAGATGTATTTAAAGTATCAAATGATATTCATAACTTTAAAGACTTTGATGCTTGGATGAGGCAAAAGATTAAAGGTGGTGAATTTAATGGTCAAGTTAAAACTGGTGCATTAATTCATGAACTCCAAGGGGTTATGGTTAATAGTATTCTTAGTGGACCTAAGACACCTTTAAGAGCTTTACTTGGTACTACAACTAACTCTTATCTAAATGCTATTAATGAAGCAGCTGGAGCTACACTACGAAGATCTTTTACAGGTGATGTAGCTAGTCAAAAAGCTTCTATTGCAAAACTAAAAGGTATGTTTGAACTTATACCTGAAGCTATGGAAGTATTTAGAAAGAATATGAAAGCTTCATTTAATGCAAATATAGCTGATATTAGGACTAGATATTCTGAACCATTAACTAGAGGTGATAATAATTGGCATCTATTTCAACAATGGACAGAAAAAAATGGTAATAGAGGGGATAAAGCAGCTTTCTATTTAGCTAATATAGCTAGAAATTTAAACAATAATAAACTTCTTAGTTGGTCTCCACGTGCTTTAGCAGCTACTGATGAAACATTTAAGTGGTTATTAGCAAGAGCTAGATCTAAAGAGATTGGAATGAGACAAGCTTTAGAAGTTGCTGGAGATACACATACTAAATTTTCTCCTGAACTAATGAAGCAAGCTGAAGATATTCATTATAAGAATCTACTTGATGCTGATGGTAACTTAGATTTAGGACAGGATGCTTGGCTTGAAAAACAATTTAAAGAAGTTACATTAACATCTGAATTAACTGGTTTTTCTAAAGAATTAGATACTTTATTAAGAGATAAACCATTAGTAAGACCTTTCTATCTATTTGCTAGAACAGGTATTAATGGACTAAACTTTACATATAAAAATACCCCATTACTCGGTGCATTACATAAGGAATCAATTGATATCTTAAGGCATACAGGTGATGATTATAGCTCTTTATTTAAGTATGGTATTGAGAATGCAGATGATTTAGCTAATGCTAGAAATTTATTTACAGGTAGACAGGCAGTTGGTGCAGCTACAGTTACAACCTTTGCTGGTATGTACATGGCTGGACAATTAACTGGTAATGGCCCTGCTGATAGAAAGTTAAGACAAAGTTGGATTAATGCTGGTTGGAAACCTAACCATATATACATTGGTGATGTAGGTTTTGATTATACTACACTTGAACCTTATAATACTATATTCTCAGCTATTGCAGATATTGGTGATAATATGGAACTTATGGGTAGTGAATGGTCTGAAAAAAGATTACAAGCTGCAGCATTTGTTATTGGTAGAGGTTTAACTGGTAAGACATACATGCAAGGTTTAGATCAAATGATGCAAATGGCACAAATGAAGCCAGGTTCTTTTGATAAAGCCGCTGCTAATATACTTAATAATAGTATACCTTTAGCAGGTATGAGAAATGAATTTGGTAAATGGGTTAATCCACACATGAAAGAATTAAATTCTGATATGTGGACTTCTATTAGAAATAGAAACCAATCATCTGAATTCTTAGCTGGAGGAGATAAATTACCTGATAAATATGATATGTTAAATGGTAAGCCAATTAAAAACTGGAATATTATTGGTAGATCATTTAATGCTATATCACCTGTACAATTAGATATTAGAAACGATACACCTGGAAGAAGATTATTATTAGATAGTAACTACGATCTTAAATCTACAGTTTATTCTTATGGTGGCTATTCTTTTGTTAATAGTGCTAAAGTAAGAAGTGAATTCCAAAGAGAGATAGGTTCTGTACCTATAGAAGTTGGATTTAAGAAATTTAAGAATGTAGAAGAAGCTTTAAACTATCTTGCTACAAGAAATGATATTAAAGAATCAATGGCTAAAATGAAAGCTGATAGTCAAAATCCAGCTAATTGGGATATAGATCCAAATAATTACCCACACAATACTCTGATTGATAACATAATGAATCAGGCTAGGGCTAAAGCTTTTGCTAGGTTAAACCAACCTACTCACCCAGGGAACGCAGCTTTAGAAGAAGTAAAGGCGGATAAGGATGGCTTAGATTCTAAAACTAGAA
>VTLG01001408.1_pt1 | contig 12517 bp, 12 predicted proteins | sample 4694571 | NCBI WGS metagenome assembly VTLG01 (sample SAMN12604809, study PRJNA352737) | marine metagenome | biome: ENVO:00000447; feature: ENVO:00000209|ENVO:00000569|ENVO:01000036; material: ENVO:00002151; isolation source: viral sequences binned using virsorter ... | reverse complement strand
TGTGTTTTCCACGTTCCATTCAGATGTTTGCACTTTCCAATCTGGCACATTGTTTTTAACAGTAAACGAAGGGATATCCCAAATACATCTATTGTTAGGTTGTGCTGCATAGTTCCCATCATCTAGGGCTATGATGTGAGCGCATTTATGCTCGTGCGGTATCTCTGAATGATCCGTATCTAATATATTAGCTTCTGGGTGAGCAAAGTCAACGGTAAATAGATACTTACCGTGATGCCATTTTTTATCTTTTCCTATGTATTTACCAGCTTGTGCTTCTAAAATATCCCAAGAAGTAACAGCAGGATAATAACTAAAACAATTCCACAACTGTAACTCGTCAAGTCTACGTCTAGGAACTTCCGTTGGCTTAAACCCTCTTTGAATGAATGCAGATATCGGGAGACGATAGAAGACAGCTCCATTTTCCATAATACAATGAAAAAGGATACTACGCCCTGTAATAGCCGAAAGACCAAAGATAATGCAGTCTTCAACTTCTCCATGATGTTTCTTAAGGTCATAGAGATACTCTCTCCTGATTTGCGCGTACTCCGGTGGTATGTTTGCATTTAGATATGCCATAATAAATCCTCATTTTATTTCACCCCAATCAGCACCACTATCAAAATCTACTTTGTTTGGGACTTCTAAATTTATTGCTGACTCCATAATTTTTATTATGTCTTCAGCTTGTTTATCCGATTCTACTGATATATTAACTTCATCATGAATTTGGATATGTGGCACTATACCATTTTCATACAAAGCCACCATAGCTTTTTTTGTCATATCTGCAGCTGATCCTTGTATTAATCTATTCAACGCTTTGTATGTGAATGCTCTTTTCAATGGCTCGCCATACTCTCTTCTAGCTTTTTCTAACTCCATTGGTTTGTTGATACCAAACTGTGCTGGTTGCCATAAATCAAAATGACATACTCTACCTAATAAAGTTCTTATTTTACCTCTTGATTCTGCTCTATTTGATACAGATTCCATTAGACTACGAACAAAAGGTGCTTTGGTATGGTATTGACTTATTAATTTTTCTGCTGAATCTTTAACTAATCCTAGTTCTGCCATGAGTTTGTTTTTACCCATGCCATACATAAGACCCAAATTGATTGTCTTGGCCTGTTTACGTTCTATATTTGCCATGTCTGCAACCACTTGATGAAAGTCTGCATCACCTTTTTGATATGCTTCAACTAAATCATGGACACCAGGTAAATTTTGTAACTTCGCATAATGCACAAGTATTCTAGGTTCTTGTTGTGAGTAATCAAATGTACCCCACTTACAATTCTTCTCAGGAATAAATATTGATCTAATCAAAGGTCCCAAATCTTTGTGTCTTGCAGGTATTTGTTGCAGGTTAGGATTTGACATACTAAATCTACCTGTGACGGTTCCTCCATCATCAGATCTAATTTGATTTATATCTGCATGTATTCTTCCATTGTGTGCATGTTTTGTTATTGAATCTATAAATGTGGTGTGTGCTTTGTTTATTTCTCTAGCATCAGCTATACTCTTTGCTATTTCATTTGGATGATTCTGTAAAAAGTTTTTAGTAAAACTTGGTGATCCCTTTTCTGTTTTGTCATAGGGTAGATTTAACTTCATAAAAACTTGTGCTATAGAATTTGCAGCCCATATATTTACATCTACTTTTGTTTTCTTTTTTATTTCTTTTAATATTCTCTGTTCTTGTTTTACTAATTTTTTCTTTATCTTTTCTGCTTTGTCTAAATCTACTCTAACACCTTTGAATCTCATGTCCACAAGACAAGGAAATAATTTTGTTTCAAGATCAAATATACTATTGACGTCTTGCGCATACATTTCTCTTTGTAATACTTGCCAAAGTTTTAATGTAAGCTCTGCATCTTTCTCTGCGTATTGACCTACATAAATTGCAGGCAATCTCCACATTTCTTTCTTTGGATCTAAGTTCCATTCTTGTGCAGCTTTTATCAATATTGTTTCGTTCTTACCTTCTTCAATATATTTTTTACACAGTGAGTTTAAACTATAAGAAAATCTATTCTCATCAATTAAAGATGATGCAACCATGGTATCAACTATCTTACCTTTAATAGTTATACCCATTGATCTTAACCAACACACATCATACATAGCGTTGTGAAATACAAATGTCGTATCTGATTTTGAGAAAGTAGTTTTCAACCAACCAAGAACTAAATCTTTATCTAAGTTAGCTCCATTATCATGTGCAATAGGATAATATCCAGCCCAACCTTCTACAGCTATGGCTACACCAACAACGTGCCCATCACCTATCACGTTACCAGAACCTTTTTCTAATAAATTAGGATCGTTTGTTTCTAAGTCTACTGCTATCTCTTTGTATTTAGATAAGTCTTTTAAACCATCAGGCAGGACCCATTCTGTCTGTGGCATAAATAAAGATGGTTGTATAGATCTCATTTAACAAAAACTCCATCTATAATTTTACCTTTTCTATTTTTAATATCTTCGTAAGCAACACTTAAACACTCCTCCATGGTTAAATTATTTCTTTTCATAATGTTAATCATAACAACCATCATGTCGCCAAGATCATCTCTTATATCTTTTCCTTTACAAACAGAGTTACTAAGTTCACCTAGTTCTTCTATAAGTTTTAAAATTTGAGCTTGATCTGTGCTTCCTTTTATAAGATTTCTATCTTGATGCCATTTAATGACTTTATCAATTAATTTGTTCATTTATTAAACTTACACTCACCAGCTATTGCCATGTACGCAGCAGCATCGATGTATGTATCCCTAGTTGGATTACCAAACTTTGTTCTTGCAACTTTTAGTAAAGCTAACATTACAGCTGCATCATGCGCTGTAAGTTCTTTGTCTATGTATGCTGACCAAAGTTTTGCTATATTACCATGATTAATTACTTTATCTCCGTATGTCTTTGCTCTTGGTCCTGAGATAAGTTGTTTGGCTATTTCTAATGCTTTCTCTGTTTTCATAATATGTAAGCACGATCAAAATCTTTTGGATCTACAATATGCAATTCTTTTTTAGTTCTTGTTGTCCCCGTGTAGAATAGTCTATGTAATTCATCGGGATCATTTTGAAATGTTTCTAGTGCTGCATTTGTTAAGTCCTGTAGAATAAGAACTTTGTGTGCCTCTCCTCCTTTTGCTCCATGTATTGTTGACATTTTAATACGAGGGTTTGCAGCTATCTTCTCACCGTTAGCCCTCATATTCCTTATATAGTTTTCTGTGAAAGTATCAAGTCCTTCGAAAGAGTCGTACCAGACTTTATCTGTAAGAAGTCCATATTTATCTATGCAATCTTTTAAACTGTATTTATCTTCTGAATGTAATAATTTACCTGTTTTAAATCCTGTTGCCACATTTGTGCCTAAATATTCATAAATGTTTTTAATCTCAATATGTGTTAAAAGACTACCCTTTCTCCACTGCTCCCAGTTTTGTAGTGCCATCAATAGTTTTACATCTATAGAATTTTTATTTTTGTGTTGATAATACCAACCACGTAATTCACATAATTCTTTTACTTCATCTAAAAAATAGTTAGCAGATGCTAAGACAAGCCATTGACCCTCTGACATATTTACTTGAGTTACATCAGAGTATCTTTTTAATATTCCTTCTTCTGATCTAGGTTTATAATCTTTTGTAAATCTGTTTTGAACTTTACTAATTATTCTCTGTGATAATTCATGTATAGGGCCACCTGGTATTCTGTAAGACTGATCTAATATTTTTATTTCATCTACTTCTTTTTTTAGTGCTATGAAATGATCTACGTCTGCACCAGCCCATTTAAATATAGCCTGGTCATCATCACCTGCTATGTATGTTTTCTTTGATTCTTTCCACAGCTTTCTAACCATAGACCATTGTAAAGAGGATAAGTCTTGTGCCTCATCAATAAACAATACTTCAAATTTAGGTGTAATTTTTTGTGTAATAAATTCTTCTATTAAATCTGTAAAATCTTTTTTACCTTTTTGTTTCTTATATTTTTTTAACTCCTCTGATATTAGATACAAAGTATTTCTTTCTACATCTATTAGATTTTTTCTAGAATCATAATGATCTAATAGATTCATTTGTTTTGCTCTGGCTGTTTCTATTATAGTTAGATACTCATTATCAGAATTAAATGTTCCATCTTCTTGAGAGTATTTTGCCGTCTTGATAGGTATACCACACTTTACACCAAACTCTTTGTAATCAGAAGATGACATCATCTTCTCACGTGACATACCTAATCTTTTATATGCCAGTGCATGTAATGTTTTAAAATTTTCTAAATCATCATCTTGATTAAGTTCAAACTTTTTTGCTGCTCTCTCTGCTGCCTCATTCGCTGCTTTCTTTGTAAAAGAAAGATAACCAATTTGCCTAGGCCGCACTCCTTTTTGTATGAACTCGTCTACGAGATTTAACAGTGTTGTTGTTTTTCCGGTTCCTGGTGGACCTAATATTATTGTTTTCATATCTTTTTATTTTTCTCTCTAGTCTTCTTATCTTTGCCTCTGCCATATCAAATTTTTCTTTTAAGATATGCCAATGGTATTTCCAGTTTGTTCCTTTCATTAGTAGTGATCCTCCTGATATTTTACTTCAGATGTGCTAGCTTCTATTTGTTTCAATGCTTTTATTTTAATTAACCTAGGTTGTTGTTTCTTTACCCTAACCCTAGACTCTTCTACAAATACATCCAATTGTTTTATTAGATTACCGGTTTTAGTCCTATCTAGCTCCCAGTTATTCCTTTTACAAAAGTTATAAAAGTCCTCCATTCTAAAATAAGTGAACTGTCTATTGTCATCTGTAAAAGGAAGTTTATTAAATACATCATCAATCGTTCTTGCTTTTGCTCTGTTAGTTGTCCATTCTTGTAGTAAATCCATAATAACATTTGTAGAGTCCAAAGATTGTAGAGGCTCTACTTCTTGTATGCTTTGTAGTAATGGTTTTAAATAATATTGTTTCCAATCTTTTGCTTTTGGCACAGGCACAACTAAATTAGCTTGGTCAAGACATGCTAGTGCAAACAAGGGTGCACTATATAATTGTTCTGATTTTAATTCTATTCTGTCTTCGTTTACATTTAAAAACCATTGTGGTGGTTTAGATGTATACTTTGTTAAACTTCCTAGCGTAGGCATCTCTTCTTCTCCATAACCTACGCCAAATCTTTTAGTTCTACATAATCCAGATTTACATACTGAATTTATTGGTGCATCTTTACATCTGTATTTATCGTAACCTTTTCTCTGCACTGATTTAATTAATTGTTGGACCTCACTATTACTCAAAGGTGGGTTCATGTGATTCTGATTTGCTTTTACTAATTCATCTTGCCAAGAGTCTGGCGTGGCTTGTTTATAGTATACTGCTATATTAAATAATGCATTGTTCCTAGCACCCTCACCAAAACCTTGGACAGCTAATCTATTTAAACAAGGTGGACCATCTGGAAATACGTCAACAATTTCATGGATAGTTTCAGTTTTTATTTCTTCTATCTTTTCTTGAACATACTTATCATACATAGAATAGAATGATTCTAAACTAGCTCCTTTGCCATTATCATCTATGGCATAACGTAATCCATTCATTTGATTATAATATGGTAGATTTAAAAAATTACCTGTGTCTCCACGCTCCACGAGTATTTCTGTTTGTTTCGGGAATATTTCAGCGCCTTCATGACCTAGACTTACAGCCATCTTTTTCAATGCACCTTGCATCTGTACAGCGGGTATAAAATTTTTTGTAAACAAGAACACATGTGCACCACCAGATTTGGATCTACACACGACCAAAGGTAAATCTAATTTACGTATACGAGAGATAAGAGCATAATGATCAAGATTGTACTCATCAATATCAATACAACCCCACTTACAATTATTATCTTCTGTAATCGGTATGATACCGAGAGCAGGTCCTTTACCATTAATGTGATCTTTCCAAAGATCATCAGTAACTTTTTTACGAACAATAAAAGCTTTTCCTTTTTGTTTACCATTTTCGCTTCTGTCTCCTTTTTGGTACTGTCCATACGCAATTGTTAATCCTTCAAATATATTTTTAAATTTCTCTATCATTTCTTTTATTCTTACGGGGCGGATCCAGTCTCCCATCACCGCCCCTAGTCTTCCCTAGGAAGTCTTTAATACGGAACTTTATCTTCCGGTTTCTCTTCTTCTGCATGCTTCGCTTGTACAGCACCTTTTTTAACACTGTCAGCAAAACTCTTTGCTTGCTCGTATAGGGCTCTATCTTGTATAGGACCTATTTTCGACACAGACCAACCAAACCATGTGCCTTTGTCGTTAGACTGTTGCACAGTTTTTAAGTTGTATACATGTGAGAACATTGGAGGCGTAAACAATCCGTTTTTGCCTTGTAACTTTAATCCATTCATCATGGAGTTCCAATTCTTACTCACCTTTAGCTGCGTCGATTTCATTGTAATCAAAGCAGTTTCAGCACCTTTTTCTTTTTGTACTATGACAAAATAAGATGCCGTGTTTTCCAGATAGTTTCCGTTCTTTAATCTATCTTTATTGATAGTATCACGAGTTGCCTCGTTGATTATAGAACTTGTTCCAGCGTGTATTGCTACTGGTGCGCCAGAACCTTCTCCTCTATCTTTCCATTCAATGTATTCTCTCTTGTAAAAACAAGGGATCACATTGATTCCTTTTACACCATCGTAAACTTCATGAGTCACTGTGTTGTAAATCATACCAGGTTTGGCATCTTTTACATACTTAGAGTCTCTCTCATTTACTTGTGGTGATAGCTGCCCAAGTATTCTCAAAAATGGAAGAGCAAGATCTTGCTGATCCATGTTATCAAAACCTGCTTGAGCATCGCCTTCAAACAGATCTGTACTTGGCAGATTCTGTTTCATCTTAGTCACGTTTGCCGTTTCTTGTTTCATGTTTCTCCTTTAACGTTTCATTTTAGTTTCATCCTTCATAAATAAATGAAAGATGTCGGAAGGCATGTCGAGTCCGGACTCAACACGCTCCCTGTAAAGGGCCTTCAATGTCATGGGCTCAACCTTTGCTTTTTGAGTTGGCTCATAACCATTGCCGACCGCAAGGTCCATCAATTGATTCGCCTTGTCATCTTCTCCACGACCAAATGTTACAGCGACCTCATTTTTAATGATATCGCCTAGTCCTTGATCCCGAAGCCATTGATACGCTGAGGCTCGCTTCTGTGGGTCCTTTGGAAGGGTACAGCTGTATTTTTTGTTAACTTCTAATACAGTGCCATCAGCAAGTTTCAGAGATTGTAATCCTTGTTCTGCTAATATTGCAGGTATAGTCTCTGAACTAATCTTATCTCTATGATCTTTTAATTTCTTAAGTTCTTTTTCTGCTTGTTCTATGCCTCTATCCAAATCTAATATTTGTTCTACATGCATTGATAAAGCATTGATATCTGTGTTCTCAGCTATATTCTGTTTGTCTTTTTCAAAATCTAACTCAACACCATTGTAATCGTAATTGTTGTCTTCCATTGTTATCCTTTCTGGTTGAGATCGAAATCTATTGGATAATATTTAGTCTCTCTTCGATCCCATTTTAAGAGTCTAAATTGACCATTGGTCATGTCACTTACTATTGCACAAGAAATACCAATTATTGCTGGATCTCCTGTTAACAATACGTAATCTTGTTTTCTAAAGTCTCGTAAATTTTTTCTCATCTTAAATACAAATGGTGATGATGAAAATACTACTTGTGATTCTGGGCCATAAAGTGGCAAACATATAACTAGGTAACCATAATCTGATGCACCTAATATATTTATATTTGCAGGTGGGTGCTGCAAAACATATACGAAATTTTCTTGCGGGTTTTGTTTTTTAAATTCTAAAAACTCTGCAAGAGATTTTGGTTTGTATAATTCAAAAATTTTATTCTTCATTCTTTTATTCTCTTGACATGTATATAGACAATCCCATATAAATGTCAATAGAAAGAATTATGAATTATAAATTTAAAACTAAACCTTATGCACATCAATTGACTGCATTAGAAAAGTCATGGAATAAAGATGAGTATGCATATTTTATGGAGATGGGAACTGGTAAATCTAAAGTGCTGGTTGATAATATTGCTATGCTATATGATAAAGGTAAAATAAATTCGGCAATAATTATAGCTCCAAAGGGTGTGTACCGCAACTGGTATTCACAAGAAATTCCTAATCATATGCCTTTGCATGTAAGTTATAAATCTGTACTATGGACTGCTTCGACGTCCAAGAAAAAGGATAAAGAGTACCAAGCTTTATTTGATTCTGACTATGACCTTCACATCCTAATCATGAATGTTGAGGCATTTTCGACAAAAAAAGGACAAGATTTTGCCTTAAAGTTTATGCGTTCGCATAAGGTATTGATGGCTGTGGACGAATCTACGACTATCAAGACCCCTACAGCCAAAAGAACGAAAGCCATCACTGTAATGGCTCCTATGGCCCGTTATAGACGTATTTTGACGGGGTCTCCGGTCACTAAATCACCTCTAGATTTGTTTAGTCAATGCAGGTTTCTAAATGAACATTTACTTGGATATGGTAGCTATTATGCTTTTAGACAAAGATATGCACACATGGTTAGTAGAAATTTTGGTGGTAGACAAGTTCAGATTGTAGGTAGTTATCAAAGGTTAGACGAATTATCAAACAACTTAAAACCCTTTTCATATAGAGTACTAAAAGAAGACTGTTTAGATTTACCTGACAAGGTATATATAAAAAGAGAAGTAGAACTTACACCAGAACAACAAACACATTACAAACAAATGAAAAGTCAGGCACTTACTGCTTTGAAAGGTAAAATTATATCTGCTCCACATGTATTAACACAACTTATGAGATTACATCAAATAACTTGTGGACATTTAAAATTAGATGATGGCACAACAGAAGATATAAAAAATAATAGATTAAATGAACTTATGGATGTTCTCGAAGAAGTAGAAGGCAAAGTAATTATTTGGGCTAATTATATTTATGACATAGAAAAAATAGTCAAAGCTATAATTAAGAAGTATGGTGAAGAATCAGTTGTAGATTATTATGGTGCAATAGAATCAGAAACAAGACAAAAGAATATTACAGACTTTCAAAATCCACGTTCCGCGGTCAGATTCTTCGTGGGTAATCCACAGACAGGTGGGTATGGTATTACGTTGACAGCGGCTAATACGGTTATTTATTATTCTAATGGTTACGACTTAGAAAAAAGATTACAATCAGAAGACAGAGCACATAGAATTGGCCAAAAGAAATCTGTAACATATGTAGATTTAATAGCAGAAAAAACTGTTGATGAAAAGATTGTAAAAGCATTACGAAAGAAAATAGATATAGCTTCTGAGATACTAGGTGAGGAGCTAAGAGAATGGATTTAAAAGAACCAGACTTTTTGTTTTTTGTCTTGATTGTTTTGGTTTGTTATATAATGTTTAAGGTTTTAGGATTTGTATGAAACCTATAATGATAACATTATTATATCTCACCACTTTTGGTGAAGTAAAACTTGATACGTTTGAGATACATGAATCTTGCTCTGCTTGGTTTCATAACAACGTTACAGTTCATGAACGTAAACAAAGAAAATTATTTTCTAACCACGTATATCATAAATATAAAGATAAACAGGTTATAGGTTATATTTGTGGTGGTGATGAACCTCAATAATTATTGACCTAACCAAGGTGTGTAGCTAGTTTTACCATCAACTCTACTAGCTCGCAGCCACTGTTGTCTGTTTGAATTACGTGAATAGCTACAATGAATCCAGCCTGACGATGGTTCGCCATCTTTGTAAAATTCTAATATACCTTGGTCAACTTCTAAATTATTTCTAATCCAAACAGCTAATTCTTTATTGTCTACACCAGGTATTTCAAAGTCTGCTGCAGCTGCTTCGTCGTGTGCTGTATGTTGGCTGTTTACACTGCTACCTATTTCTACGCACAGCTGGGCACAACGGAATCCGCTAGATATAATTAATGGTTTGTCAAAGTGTGATCGTATTGGCTGTAATACGTTTACTGCCAATGCTTTTAAATTTTCTATTTGTTCAGGGCTAGGATTATTGTTAATACCTTTTCTTTCGGCTACCTGACTTTTTGTTAACTCATCAAGAGTTATATTTGCTGTAAGTTTCATACAAATTTATCTAAAACGAATAACGCTACCGTCCCCACAGTAGCTAAAAGAACCCAGTAGATTTTGTCTACTTTACCTCCCAATTTATCTATATCCGAATGTATGTGTTTAAGATGATTATTTTTAATTTGGGAAATATCTTTTCTTACACCTGTTATGTGTCCATACAGGGATATAATATGTTCTCTAGTATTTTTAGGTTCTATAGCCATTATGTTCTTTGTCTTTGTCTTATAACTTGTTCCTCAGGAGACAATAACGCTGTCTCCGTTGGTGTCAAGCCAGTATTTGGGTTGATTTTTGGCGCAGTTGCTACTCTGTTTGCTGCAGGATCTGGTGTTTTAGGTAGAGGTGCAACAGGTAATTCTGATGTTTGTTGTGTGCTAGGAGCAGAAAATACAGGTGCTGGTTCTGGGTCTGTTGTCTTATCAAACGGAAATGTTCCATTTAAATCTGCATCTTCTAGTGTATCCATTATATCATCTAATTCATCTTGAGGATATAAATCATCTTCGTTAACAAAATCTCTACGACCTCTTCGTTCTATTTCTTTTTCTGCTTCAAAAATTTTATCTTCAAATCTACCTTCAGAATATTTAACTGGTTTAAATTCACCATCTATAATCATGTCTATTGTTTCATCACTGATTGTTTTTCTTCTTTCAGCCTCATCATATATTTCATCTTCATCCAAAGTTAATTTAATCATGGTTGTTAAAGCTCTGTGAACTTTTTGTTGAGCTTTAAATGCATCTCTTTGCTCTTTTATAAACTGATTTATTATCTCTCTTTTAGTTAAATTTTGTCTATACAATGGACTTGTCTTAAATACTTCTGTTCTAATTCTACTTAAGTCTCCAAGAACAAAGTTCATACTTCTTCTTAAATTCACAGTCTGTGGTTTGATACCTGTACCTAAACCAAATACAACATTTTCTAAATCATAAGCTGCACCTGTTGGTGATAATTTTTCTCTAAAACCATAATAAAGTTGTCTTGTTGTTGTAAAAGCACCTGGTTCTACTGACACAAAAAAGTGTTTTATAGCTTTTGATACTTTTTCCTCACCACTATCTAAATCACTCCAAATAGCTCCACCTTCTTTTTTCTTGTTATTTCTAAGTTCGTTTAAAACTTCAAGACCTATTGTTCTGTTTACAAATGGTTCAACCAAGGCATACATTGTGCTACCTAAAACATCTAGAACGTATTTATCTATTGATTGTGGTGATAAGTCTTGTCTTCTCACAGCTTGGAAGAAAGCTCTTATAGGTCTATTTACGGTATCGTATGGCATGAACGTAGACATATCTACGACTTTAAATATACCATCTTTTGGTTTTGTTATTGCAATTAAGTCTGCATCTCTTTGAAAGTCAGGAGCCACATAGTTTGCATACTCTTGCATTACGTCTTGAGTAACACCAGTTATCGCTCCATATATTTTTTTAGTAGCCATACTCAATCCACCTAAAACCATAAACTGACCCATGGCTCCTCTATAACCCATTTCTCTTAACACTTTATCGTCAGAGGCTACTTCTCTTAAATTTGTTCTAAGTGATAATGCACTTGTTCTAATCATCTCAGCAGGAAACGATACGAAGTTACCGAAAGGTGTTGTTCTAATTGCTTTGATAAGATCAGGAACTAAACTATATGTTGGCATAGTGTTTCTTACATACCAACCCGATGCTTCTTTGATAGCCTCTTCTAGTCCTCTTTTTCCTTCAAACAAAGTTTTAGGATCAAATTCTTTACCTGCAACTTCTTTAAACCATTTTTTCATTTTTGGTAAACTACCACCAGCATAATCTGTTAAGAATGATTTATACCAATTGTACGCGTACCACTTCCATACGTTATCACCACCAGCATACACTCTACTAGCTTTCTGACCAGCTACATTTAATAATCCTTTTCTTTCTAATAAAGATGTAAGTTCATCAGCATCTCTTACACCGCCTTTTCTTATTGATCTTAGCACAGCGGATAATTCTGAGGCTACAATGTTTTCATCAAGAGCACCATACTTAATACCTTCTTGTATATTTTCTATTAATTTCAATTCATTCTTTGCATCACCTTTACCAGCATTGAATATATCATCTACAACCATTTTTATTGATTCAGTTAGAGAAGCTCTATTACCTAACAAACCTCTGTTACCTGCAAATAAACCTGCAGATGAAAAGTTTCTTGTTTGTGTTGCTGGAGATAATACAGTTTTACCAAACTGTGCAGCTGTTTTATATTGTAAAAAGTTTTTATAAAAAGGTATCTTCATTAAATCATCTA
>VTLG01012543.1_pt1 | contig 12518 bp, 23 predicted proteins | sample 4694571 | NCBI WGS metagenome assembly VTLG01 (sample SAMN12604809, study PRJNA352737) | marine metagenome | biome: ENVO:00000447; feature: ENVO:00000209|ENVO:00000569|ENVO:01000036; material: ENVO:00002151; isolation source: viral sequences binned using virsorter ... | reverse complement strand
TTTGCTATTGCCGTTTTTAAATTTGTGTAACTATCTAATGCCATTATAATCTTTTATCTCCTGTTCTAAAGAACATAAACTCATTACTGTTTACCATTTCTCTAATAATCTTTTTCTGTTCGTCTTTATGTACTTTGTACCAATTAGAGTGTCCGAATCGTTCTTTTGTTTTAATTTTTAAAGCGATCAAAGGTATCTGAGCTATGCGTTGCATATCTCCTTTTTGTGTCACATTGTTTTGTGACCACTTGTTTTGTTCAAGAATATTAGTTGTGTCTTGAGTATTTCTTACAACAAGTTTTCTTGTACCTCGATCTATGTGTATGTCTTGATTTTTATCGTAAGGATTGTTCATACAACAACAACTGTACCAGTAACAGTAACAGTTGCTGCAAAAGTTATAGGACCTGCAAACACTGCACTAGTAATAATTTGATCTTTATTTATTTCAGAATCATGTTCATGTATTGTTTCACCTGCTGGTGCATCTCCAATATACTGAACTCCTCCTACTGATGATATTGTTGCCATGTTATCTCCTATGTACTAATTGAGTCAACCACTGATACCCACACATCAATACTGTCTGCTGTACCAGCTTGTCCTTTTAAAATATCTCCACTTTGTAAAACAAATTTAGCACCACCTTGTACCAGCTCTACTGAACTTGCTGGTGGTATAGATAAATCTTTTACAAGGTATCTTGTTGTAGAACCACCTTCAGAAACAAATATGCTTACTGTAACGGTAGTAGTTAAAATATTTGCTAGTCTTAAACCAACAACAGCATCATCACTGTTTGATGTGAAAATTGTGGTTGCAGAGTTTGTTATCTGCGCTCCATTTGATTCAAAGTCTTGTGCCATGTTTACTCCTTATAATGCGATTGCCATTGCCACGGCCAGACCTTTGCTAGCTTTGGCATCTAATTGTGTTTGAATATCTGAAGTAACAGAGCCAAGATGTTGAAACTCTGCACTTGTTACTGAACCATCAGCTATCTTAGTAGCGTCTATAGCCGCAGATGCTTTGATGTTTGCGTTTTCAATATTAGTGATACTGTTACCTGTACCATCAGCATCAATAGTTTTATTAGTTAGTGTATCTGTAGAACTAGCAGTGATACCACCAATGTCTGATAGCACTTCAGCAGTTGATCTACTTTCTAATCCATTTGCAGTAAACCTAGCGTATTCATCATCGGCAACACTAGCACTATCAATCTTAACTGCGTTTGTATTACTAATACCAAAAGTAAGTGATGCCTGTCCACCAATGTCACTAAGCACTTCACTAGCTGATCTACCTTCGATTGATGTACCTGCTACTCTTAAGAAATCGTCATCAGCTACACCACTTGTAAAGATAGGAATATTAGTATCTGATATACCGAATGTTAATGAAGCCTGTCCACCGATATCACTTAAAACTTCTGATGTACTTCTACTCTCTAAACCATTAGCAGTAAATCGTGCATACTCATCATCTGCTACTGAACTACTATCTATCTTAACAGCATTGGTATTAGAGATTCCAAAAGTTAATGTAGCTTGACCTCCAATGTCAGATAATACTTCAGCATTAGATCTGCTTTCGAGACCACTAGAAGTAAATCGAGCATATTCATCGTCAGCTACACTTGATGAATCTATTTTTACAGCGTTAGTATTTGAGATACCAAATGTTAAACTAGCTTGTCCGCCTATATCAGAAAGCACTTCTGATGTACTTCTGCTTTCCAAACCTGAAGCTGTAAACCTTGCGTACTCGTCATCAGCCACAGAGCTACTGTCTATTTTAACTGCATTGGTATTGCTTATGCCAAATGTCAAAGATGCTTGACCACCTATGTCTGAAAGAACTTCTGAGGCAGAACGACCTTCAACACTTGTTCCTGCTATTCTTAAGAAGTCATCATCAGCAACACCTGATGTAAATTGTGGTACATTTGTGTTACCAATACCGAATGTTAGTGATGCTTGTTTACCATCAAGCTGTGTTTGTATATCACTTGATACACCATCAAGTCTTTGAAACTCTGCGTTAGATACTGAACCGTCTCCTAGTTTTGCGGCATCTATAGCTGTTGGTAAATTAGCTGCAGATACGCTTACAACTAAATCTATTGTGCCGTCACCGTCTTCATAAGTTGCAGTAATGTCTGTTTCTGTGTTACTGCTAAACATAGCACCAACAATATCTTGCACAGCTTCTGTAGTTACACCTGCATAAGTTTTTACATTAGCTGCTGTAATTTTTTTTGTTTGACCTGCATCAGTGTCTACTATCGCAAATACATCATCATCTGCTGGTGTAGACAATGCTGTCAAATCACTAATCTTGCTATCTGCCATTTCTTGTTTTCCTTAATTGCTCTTTTGCTTTTTTTGCAATATTTACTACCTGACTTTTACCCATAACTTTTGCTCTTTGCTCCATTACGGTTAGTATCTGTATTTTTCTTGCAAATGGTTTTTTTATATTTTTAACTTTTCTAACTGTAGCCCTAGCATCTGCTGGTGTTGCAAATTTAATTCTTACAGTATCTTTGGGGTTTTCATCAGTGTAAAGTCTACGACTGCTTCCCTTTGGTTTTTTTCCTGTTCCTACTTTGGGGTCTTTTGCCATTTTCTTTCTTTTTCAAAAAATCTACGAGTTCTTTAAAAGTCATTTACCTTGACCTCTGTACCTTTTAAAGTTTCTACGTTTGTGTTTGTTCTTAGGTCTTGATCTTATGCTTTGTCCAATAGATGTTCTTTTCTTTGGTCCAGCTTCATGTTCTACGTAACTTTTTGCTTTACGTGCCATTAGTTAGGTATTGGTCTACCACTAAACACAGTGCCGACTGCTTGTTCTAGTTTTATATTGTCTCCTGCCTGTATGAGCAAGTACGTACCATCTTCTAATTTTAAATTATCATTTGGTGTGTCAGTACGTCTATCTCTATATCTATCTTGTCCTCTATGCGAAAATCTTGTAGCAATGGTCATTGTGTTAGTTCAGATACCCTTGCAGTTCCGTCTGTAGATCCCACTCTTAAAACAGCTACTTTAGTAGCAGGTGCAACCCTAAAATATTCTGGTGTAAACGCAGGCACAATTAAACTTGATGAAGTTGCAGTAGGTGAAGCAGAATTCATTTCCACATAAGCATCAACAGTTGTAACAATTCTTACCTCTCTTGTTTGCGCATCGAATGCGTTAGATGTTGCAGCAGATGAGCTGCCGACAGCCACCGTCTGTGTTGATCCAATTTTAAATGTAGTAGGTGCTTTATAATCAGTCATAATTACTCCGATAGTTCTGAAATAAATAATGAACCATTACCAGAGTTTCTTATTACAGATATAATGTTACCTGGTGCTACTTTAAAATATTCAAAATCTTTTGCAGCCAATGGTGTTGAAGATGCTGTTGCAGTCACAGCAGGTTTGCTAATTGTAATATGACAATCAGTAGTGGCATATAATCTTACATACCTAACCTGATCTGAAATTGCAGAACTGTTTGCAGCACTAGCTGTGTAGTCTACCTTCTGTACGGTTCCTGTTAATTTATAATACATAATGTTCCTTAGAATGATTCTAAAGAGGGAGCCGAAGCTCCCTCACTTAGATTATTGGTTTACGTCTAAAAGAATGCCGTGTGCGGCTTCGTTTCTGACTTCAAGTGTGTACTCTGCTAAGAGTTGTTTCTTCTCAGAATCACCAGTTTTTGCTAGATCCTGAACTTGGAAATCTCTTAGGTAAGCAGTTGCCATCATATCTCTTTGGATAAGGAAAGCATTACTCTCACTTGTTACTGCCATTACTCTGTTTGGTACGACTTGTAAGTCACCAAAATCAGATGAGTAAACATCAATAGCTGCATACTCTACTCTGTTTTCAGCTTGACCAAACCTTGTTGTGTTGGCGTTAAACCCAGATACAGTTTGTTTAATACTCGGTGGTACAACAAGCATATCCATTTCTCCACCTGACTCATAAACCTCTTTGATAACAGTCTTTAGGATTGTCTCAGTAAGGTCTCTGTCAGTACCAGAGTTGGGTAAGTCTGTTCCAGAACCAGTAGAAAGTGAACCACCAGTACCTACATCACCGTTAGTAGCAATCCATGTAGGAATAGATCCTAATGCTCTAGCAGCAGTTGCAGAACCGACAGCTTGTACTTGACCTTTAATAAGGACAAATTCCATGTCTTTCTTTAGTTCTTTTGATTTTTTTGCGACCTGGTATGCCATTTCGTCAGCTCTACCAGCAGCATCAACAGCACCTTGTGTACCTGACACAGCGATTACTTTGTCAGATATTTGAGTGAAGTTAAATGCTCTCGTTGTTGCAGTCATAGCATCAATAGTTGCATCGTCACCTTCGATAACTGAGTTAGCAGCAGGTGTTGCAAGTGCATCTAATTGCCATTCATGCTTTGTTGATTTTGCGGTTGTACGAGGTATCGCAGATAAAATTGGAGTATCTTCTGGACTAATGTTATAGATTACATCTACCAAGTCCTCTCGAATACCAGTAGTATCATACGTGTCGTACAAGTTAGTTGGTTGTGCCATTTGGCTCCTCCTTTAAGTTATACGAGACTTCGGAAGATTCTAGCTGCATCAGCAACTTTACCAGTCTTCTTCAGTCTTGAGAGTTGTTGACGTTTCGCCTCTGCTGCTTGTTGACCTTTTGATTTTGATACACCGCTTTTAACTACTTTAGGAGCATTGACCGCTTTCTTTTTGATCTGTGGTTTAGCTTGTTGAAGATTACGATAAGCCATCGCATCTCTCACTAACAATACATATCTGTGGTCATAAACAGAATCTATTTCTTGATTGTTAAATCCTACAGATGAAAGGTAATCTCTCATTTGTTTTCGAAATTGCGGTCCTTTTTCTGGATGCGTCATCTCTGGAATTTTAACAGTCATTTGTTTCTGTTGTTCCTCAAGGTACTTGTTAAACTCTTCCATTTGTAATTGTTGAGTTTGTTGTTGCACTTGTTGTAGCTGTTCGTTTTTCTTTCGCATTTTATGCTCAAGTCTTGCAGCTTCAACTGGATCTTCGTCATAAAGTTTTTCAAAATCCACTTGTGCGTACTCTTGTTGTAGTTGAACTTGTGCAGCTTGATTTAATTGGTCTAGCTTTGCAAGTTTAGTTTCAACGTCTTTTTTTGATCTTTCGACAAAATCACTTGTCTGTTGTTTTTCAGCAGCAAGTTCTTGTGTCTTTCTTGTGTAATCTGCGTTCCGTTGATACCCTTGAATTAACTCATCTTGGGTCACCTCGTAATTCGTACCATCAATGGTTACGGTATAAATAGGCTCCTCAGAGTTTTCTTGTATATCTTCCGACTCAGATAATTCGTTTTGTTCCTCTTGTGGTTCAGTAGAATTTTCTTTTTCCTGATCCATATATGGAACATCACTTGGGTTTACAGTTTCTTCGCTAGAGGTTTCTACCTCTGCTTCTTCTGTTTCTTGTTTCGTAGATTGAGCTACTGCTTCCTCTACAGGTGTAACCTCTTCAGATGTCTCTCCAGTCATTAGACCTTTGATTATATTTCCTGCTTCGATTACGTTTGTTGGTTGGCGATCTGCCATACCGACCTCCTTTTAAATGTTACACTCCCTTATGGGTTGGTGTATTCGATTTAAGCCGAATTCTTTTTTAGCTGATTTAATTGTGTGGCTGCTAGTTTGCCAGTCTCCATAACAGTACGGAGATGGTTTTCTACTCTATCTGTGATGTGATAGGCTTGCCACAATGCTTTACGAGCTTCATCTTCATTATGTTTTGTATTGATGATTGCACCCTGAAATTCTGATTTAAGTGTTTCAAAGGCTTCTTTGATTATTGGTTCTTCAAGTAGAAGTTTTGCTTTTTCTCCTCTTGATACCTCACTCGTTAGTTTGCTCTTGTCCATTTCTTACATTTTGTATGATTTGTTGCGTTTGGTCAAGTTGACGATCAACAACTTTTTGTGCTTGTTCTCGTAACTTACCTTGTTGAACTAAATCTTCTTTTGCAAGCATAGCGTCTCTTCTTATTTCAGCCTCGTTAATTCTTGTACCGTATTGTAACTCAAGTTCTTTAATACGTGTTTCAAACTTCAGTATCATTTCCTGATAATCTTTTTCTAATTGTTTTATTCTTAATTCGCTATCAATTTGTTTTCTGTAGTTCTCACCTTGAACTTGAAGCTGTGATACTTTTTCAAACTCTGTAGGTTGTGGTGGTTGTGGTGGTGGCATTGATTGCATACCCACATCTGGATCTGTAAAAAACAGACCAGTGCTTTTCAAACCAGCATTTTCTACAATCTTTGAAAGTGTATTGTAAATATTTCTAAGATTGACCATTGGACCAGCAGAAGTGCCTTGCAGCTCTAATGCTTTCAACTGTGTTTGCAAAATATTATTTAAGATTGCAAGTTGTTGGTCTCTTGATCCTGTGCCTAGTCCTACGTTGATTGTAACATTACATCTGTTACGCCACTCCATAGGTCTAAATGGAACAAATTTATTTCTAATTTTAATGATACGTTCTTTGTCTTGGTGTTTGACAACAAGTTCAAACATTTTGTGGAACATATCCTTAACACCTGTTTCAGCAAATATACGTGCAATCAACTCAACTCTCATTTGTGCTTGTGTTAAAATTACATTAACACCAGTAGCTGTTTTGTTTAGTGAGTCAGCATCCATGCCTTGTGAGTATCTTGTGATACCTGTACGTTGTTCTCTTACAGTGTCAAGATATTCAAGCAATGGAAATGCTTGTTGGTTAATTGTTTGTGTTTGCATTGGCATCATAACTTGACCAGGTGCTCCCTTAGTCCTTACAACACCACCAGGTCTGTTAGTTAAAAGATCATCAAGGTTTACTTGACCATCCATAACTGCAACTCTGTTGTTGTTTGTTAGATACATATTATCCAACAACTGTCTCATAACTGTAGACTTGATAAGTTGTAAGTCTTCAGTCATTTCTGAAACTGATCTACCAAAGAATCTGTGTGGAACCATGATAGGTGTTACAGATACAAAAGGTACACTGTCACACAAAACATCATCAAGAATTACATAACCACCAACTCCTGCCATTGTAATCTTTCTTAGTTTTGCTATACCATCACCCTCTTCATCAATCTTTACATAACATTCAAAAACCGTAATTTCATCTGTTGATGCTTCACCTGCGTTACTTTCGTAATCGTAATCAAGATTTCTATATCGTGTAACTTTTTCTTCGTTGTATTTATCGGCTGTGTCAGTCGGTAGTCTATCAATTATATCTGCATCAAAGCCAGCTTCTATTAACTGTGTTCTAGTTTGTGTAGTTCTATGTGCAACAAAGTTTGCATCCTCTATGCTTTTTGCTCTTCTCTCAATTAAAAATTCTTCAGGCGGTATAGTTTCTATTTTTACTTTACCATATTCTTCTGTTCTTGTAATAACCACATCATGCAAGTTTGCTATTGGTGCGTTCTCTATTTGTTCTATAACTACAGGATCAAGCGTTTGTTCTTTTAATTTTTCTTTTTGTTCTTCAGCAGCTTCATCCATGTACTCAGTATGTTCTTTGACTTCAACACCTGGCTCATCAAGCAACATTGTATATTCATCGTCACTTAATTTTTCGTAAGTTTCTTGTTCTTGTTTTTCAGATGTATCCCAATAGATTTTTGCAATACCATTTTTTTGTATCAGTGCATCTTTGAATAGTGTGTATAGTGAAACAAAACCATCGTTGTCTTTGTTAAAAACATAATTCAAATAATCAGTTGCTTGTTTTGCAACTTCTTCATCTTCTGCTGTAACAGGATCACACCTTACTACATCGTCACTAGCAGCAAATGTTCTCAGCAGTGTCGGTAAAATACTTTCGATAACATCACTTACATCTGTTGAAACAACTTGTGATCTACCTTCTTGTTCGTTTCCAAACGGTTCACCAAAATAATATTCAAGTGATTTTTGTCTTTGTGTTGTTATATCCGAACCAATGTAACCAAGTGATGCGTAAATCTCTGACTGCAATACCGCAGCTACTTCTGGTTCTGTTAAAGGTTTTCCTTTTGCCATTATACTATATACCTTGTATCAATATTTATTTCTGTTGTCCACTGACTTGCCGTACCAGGATCTATCGCACATCCATATCGAAATGCGTCAGCTCCGTGTGAAGACCAATCATGTAACGGTTTATTTTTAAATGTTTGCATCCTGTCATCAAATTCTTTACGGTATTGGCGCAAACATTCAATACCTGCTTTACATTTATTTCTATCAAACCAACAGTCATCAAGTGTATTTCTTACAGACTCGATACCATGTTGGACTTCTAGTTTAGGACAAATATCAAAATTAATTCCAAGTTCTCTTGCAACTTCTAATCTTGATTTACCTGTTCCAAGTTCACGTGCCACAATATCATGTGGTGCTACGTGTCTTCCATAATTATACGCTTTATCTTCTAAAACATTTGCGTAGTGTGCAAGTGCTTCACCAGATGTTTCGTAATAATCTATCAAATGTATTTCGTTACCCACTCTCTGAGCAAACCATATAGCGGTTGAATCACCGATACCTAAATCCCACCAAGTTTCTACATCGCTATTTTTATCGTATTCAACATCCGTTATACGGTTTTCTTTCTCAGCTTTCTGTATCTGCTTACCGTAATAAGATCCAGATACAGCAGCTTGGAAACTACATTCAAACTCTTGTTCGTATTGATCTTCAGGCATTGTAAGTTTTGCTTCATCCAACTCATCGTCTGGTATGACTTGAGTTTCGGAAGCTCTGTACAATACTGCTTTCCAATCTCCGCCTCTTCTTCTCGCTAGGTCGTAAACATCCCAGAACTGATTGTGGCCCATGGGTGTTCCTATAAATATTACATAACCTAGTTTATCTGCAATGGCAGGTCTTACAATCTCTGTCCATGTACGAGGTGACATAAGGGCAAATTCATCCAGACACACTCCATCAAAGCCAAGGCCTCGAAGTGAGTCTGGGTTGTCTGCCCCAAAGATTTGTATTCTAGAACCATTCCAGAGATCAATCTTTAGTTCAGTTTCGTGTTTGCTACCACCGAGTCTCATCAAAGGCTCTGTGTATTCTTTTAAATAGTCGTAAGCGACTGCCTTACCTTGTCTATAAGTCGGTGCTATGTATGCAAGCCGTGCATTTGGTTTTTCACAAGCTGTGATAATCAAATGGTTTACGGCAAAAACTGTTTTACCAAACCTACGGTGACAACAGATAACATTAAATCTTTTTAGATTGTTATGTAATTGTTGTTGCAATGGCCGTGGTTCATACGGTATTTCAATATCCATTATCTAAGAATTTTATTTATATAATCTTGTGTTTCTTTTGGTAGTTTGTCAAAATTAGATCCAGCTTTAATCCATTTATCTGTTTTTGTTGGACCCATATTAAAAGCAGCTAATGCAGAAACTACATTGTTATCATATCTATTCATCATTGCTGTAAAATAATCTGTTCCAAATCTTACATTTTCAACAGGATCAAAAGGATCTTTCAAAGGTTTGACACCAAAACCAGGTTCTCTTGCTGTATCATCCATGATTTGCATCAACCCTTTAGCTCCAGTTCTTTCATTTACTGCATCAGGATTACCAGAGCTTTCAGCCATAATTATTTTAGGTATCAAACTATCTATTGATGGTTTAGTTTCTTCTAGAAGTCCTAAATACTTTGATGGTAAATTAGCACCAATAAAACTATTTATATCAGAAAGTAAACCTCTGATCGCAGTAGCTCCATCAATTACTGCCATTTTTTTTTCTCCAGCCGATGGTAACGGCCACAGGCTTATCACTATCACCAGTAACAGTATTGCTAACAGATGATAACCTGGAGTGAACAAACGGTGCAGCCCTTTCAGCAGCCCACATTTTTCTTTCAGGGCTTGACGCTTTGTTGTTAAGAACCCTAAGCATATATTCCAATGGCGATACTTCATCTTTCCCCAACGCTTTCTCCAATCGTTCACGTTTCGTACCAGCCTTTACACCCCTTGGCCTTCCAGCTCCCTCTCTTTTTCCACCGTGTTTCATGCTCTTGTACTCTTTCCGTAAAATTTCTTCATAAGTTCATTAATAGATTGACCAGAATATTTCTTTTGCACGCCTTTACCCAAGACACCCTTTTGATCGTAATAAAAACTTTTACGTCTAGGCTGTCTCATCCTTGATTGCCTTTGCAAATTTCTAACTATTCTTCTTAATTCTTTTGACGTCATGTTACCAATTCTTACATGACCAGTATCTGGCCGTTAATTTAGAAGGCGGTTGTGTATCACACTTGTGCCTTGCTCTAAAAGACTTACGTCTCTTAGGTTGTGATTTTTTTATGGAGAGATTTGGGTCTCCATATCGTATTAGTTTTACCTGTTTGCCTTTCTTTGCAAGTACAGCGAACTTTTTAGATTTACCAGGTGTCCTTTTAGGTTTGTTGTAACCTGAAAATCTTTCTCCTCTATATGTGATCGCCATAATGACAGATAATTCCTTTGATTTTTGTATTTCACATACCCAAAAAAATTGTTATATCAAAGTTATTATGATGTATTCTTCAAATTTATTAGGTTGTGCTTTAGTTGTGTACTTGTTTGTCGTTTTATTTAATCAAATGATCTGATTAAACCATAAACTTTCGTTTTTCTGTTTGCATTTTCTTCGGATTACGCAACTTTTTAAAGTCAGCAGCAGTAATTTTATCTCTCGGCTCGGCAACACGAGCTATTTTCATTTGTTTTTTACTAAGTTTTCTTGCCATTTCGTTTTTTCCTCGCAAATGTTGCGACATTAGTTGGTTTACCGCCTACTCCTTGTGCCTTTGATCGCTTTCTAGACACAGCAGAACGTATTTGAGCCTTTGTCATGCTCTTTGCCTTTGATCTTGGCACGCATTTAGGGTATTTTCTCTTTGAACCCTTGGCTGATTTACGGCCACATGGTTGAAATCGGCCTTTTTTCTTAGGTGCGCCTATATCAACCCAGTCTCCCTTTGGTCCTTTTCCAAACCATGCTGTTAATCCGCCTGTAGGTTTGGCCATTACGCAGTCCTATACTTACCACCACGTTTCTTGTAAGTTCTCACAAGCCATGCGTTGGCATAAGCTGAAGGATAAACCTTAAACTTTCGTTTTGCTTCCGACTTGACACGTGAGTACAAGGCTTTGTTAGTAGGTATAGCTTTCTTTTTGGCCATTACTTATTCTTTTGTTTTTTCTTTTTCTTCATCATTTTCTTTTTTGAACGCTTTTTCATTCCTCTTGCCATATAGCCTCCTGTATGATTGTCTAAGTTTTACGGTGTCAGTATAATATTCCTGACTCCAATTGTTATAATATCCAATACTTTCTAGATGAGCTGATGCTTCTTCTAGTTCTTTGAATGGCTGGATAAGTACCATAAAGAATTCGTTGTCTGGCTCCCAATCACCCTCCATGAACTCTTCCTGTTCATCTTCAGGGTACGATGCCATCAGATATGTGTTTAAAGGCACGTAAACGTGGTTTAAAGCACAAACATAGTCGTTAAGGGTATCTGGTGTTATTTTCATATCAGAACACGCCAGAATGATAAGTTTTAATCCTTGTTCAAATAAAACCCCTGCTTCGTCACAAACCTGTTCGAGAAAGTCATCGCACTTATCAACGATGACTATTTTGACCTGTTTGTTTAATCTGGCCTGCTTTGCGTATGGACAGATCGGAAATTTATCACCTTTTTTTTCTACATGGTCTATGGCCCATGATATAATATCTTCTTCAATTGTTCGCATGAGGAAACATATTAAGGTTTCCAGCAACAGTGCGTCTTTCTCCCTTACCCTCGAATGGGTACACGCAGTGCTGACACCAAGACGGAAACATATACAGTTTTCCAACTTCAGGTTTTACAGTCTTAGAAAAGGGTGGTCTAAGCTCTTCTAAACCCCTTATCCCTGTCTGACCGAAGTGGAATTGTAAATATCCATCCGCTACTCCGCTTGAGTTATATAAAGCTGATGCCTTGTATTCCTCGCCATCGGCTATTTGTTTGGGTATCTTTGTCCACGTGGTAAAGGATATACCCATTATCGTATCAACCCCATGATCGTGAACTGGGTTATAATCCCTCTCGTATGAGTGTACTGACCATAAGCTGTGAACTCCTGGTAGTCTTTTCAAGGGTTTTACCCCTATCATTCTTGAGAATTGTTCTAAATACGACTGAGACATATTCGCAACAGTCTGGACAAATGGTTGAACTAGGGGATCATCCTGATCCATCTTAAGCTGTTCACCATGACTTATTTGGCCCACCAGCTTGTCTGCAAAGCTCTCACCACCTTTGTTATGTTTGGTGTCTAGGTATTTATTAAGATCAACCACCATCCTAGCAGGTAGTTGTGTTTGCAAGAAAAGCACCGCAGGTGCTGCTTGAAAACGTAACGTCAGTTCTGTAGTCATATTATGCCCTAAGCTATAATTGATTTATAAAG
>VTLG01010118.1_pt1 | contig 12518 bp, 17 predicted proteins | sample 4694571 | NCBI WGS metagenome assembly VTLG01 (sample SAMN12604809, study PRJNA352737) | marine metagenome | biome: ENVO:00000447; feature: ENVO:00000209|ENVO:00000569|ENVO:01000036; material: ENVO:00002151; isolation source: viral sequences binned using virsorter ... | reverse complement strand
TCTCTACCCTCTTGTCTATACTTGTCCTCTATCAAATAACCAAGTAGTCTCTCAAAATCCTCTGCGGTCTTGAGTGACGTATTGACTATCATTTTTGCAATCAGTGTCAAAATTTTATTTCTCATAACACAACTCCTTAGTACACGATAAGTGCAAGTAATATAGTGTTGAAGAAAAAACCTATCGCATTAGATACAATGTAGAGAGTATCTTTCGCAACGACAGCCCGTAGTAGGAATAAAAATAATCCAGACCAAACAAGTAACACCATACTCAATGGTGGTAACTCACTCGAATAACCTAGAATCACACTCATGGTGGTAGGAACTGTCGCACCGTGAATCAGTATCATACCGATCCAACCACCTATTTCACTCATTGTTTTTACATTCATAATTTACTTCTTTCATCAATTATTACAATATCAATTGTACAGGAATATATCTCATTTGTCAAGGGTTTTTGCAAAAAAAAAGTCCTTGAAAATCAAGGACTTATGCAAATATATTTTCCTTTATAATCAAGGACTTATCTTTTTTTCTTTTCCAGTTGTCCTCTGATCCACTGTAGTCCTCTTTGATTTCTTACTTTCTTTTTTGCAAGAGCTCGCACTCTCTTAAATACTTCTTGCATCATGTCATCATCTTTATTATTATTATCCACAATGATAAAGTTACCCTTGAAGAAATTACTAAACTTACCAATGTTTCTCTGAACTGCGTTCCAAGATTTTACTGCAATTGGTTCTGGAACTGATCGGTCTCGTTCTTTATTTCTTTGAAGTGCAACGTCTAATGATGTATTCACAAATATCATGTGAGTGTCGTAACCTAAACCCTCAAGTTCACGAGCTTGATATGCAATCTTATCATAGTTTTTACCTGTTCCATCAATGATAAGACCAAGACGACCATCCACATAATTATCCCTTTGTCTTTTGGTTATCTCTTTTGCACGATCTCTTGCAACATCTCTTGGTTGTTTTTCCTCTGGTGGCATTTTTGAGTCAAGACCAGCCTGTTTGAGAAGTCTCTCAAAATGGTCATCTGAGTTTAAAATCTTCATTCCTAAACCACCAGTGGTTCGTTTTACAACATAAGACTTACCACTACCTGGCCCACCAGCCAAGAAAAATGCTTTAAGAATATTGGGATCGTAAACTCCTTCCTGTAATTCGTTGAATGTCTTCATATGAAGTTCCTATAGTTTTTCTATATTTATCTGTCATGGGTTCAATTCTCCTTTGTGATAAAAAGTTCATTTTTTTCAATTTCTGTTTCGTTTTGTTCGTCATAAATTACCTCTCTTTTAAGAATTGTTTACATGATATAAGTTACTATAGTTTCCTCCTTTCTTTTTACCTAAATGTGAAACCAGAATTGGATAATTGATAACCTCTACCTTTTGAGGTTGGTTCTGGCTCTGTTGCATTATCGAAATTTAAATACTCTGCTGGTTGACTGTCTCTTGACAATAACATGGTGGTTTCTGATTTTTTACCAGTCATTGCAAATGCGTGTCGTAATGATGTTATTAAATATTTTCCACTATGATGTGGGTCTACTTCTTTTCCCCCTGCAGCTGCTTTTGTAGTTGGTAAATTAAATTCTACTATACCACCAACACTAAGTGTTAAATTACCGTTTACCGAAATGTTCATAGTTGTTCCAGTTGTTAACTCAGAAAATTTTGCTTGTCTCCTAAGAAATGTCTCTGGAAGTTTTCTACCGTCAGTTATAGTATCCTCTACAGTTGTTCCTTGAAATGTATTTATTTGATTTTCATCTCCACTTTGTAAATGTATTCTTGAAAGTGGAAATTCATTTATTTGATTATTCTCTTTGTCTATAAGTGATGGACTGTAAATAGAGTGAGACTCTAATTGTTCATCATCTCCTTTAAATGAATGAGCATAAGTATGTGTGTAATAAGATTTCCGAAACGAATCGTATGTTGTCATAGATGAACCCAACATCCCACTTTTAATATTTGCTAACATATCGTTTTGACCAGAAATACCATAAGTTAAAGCTCGCTTATACTCCATCTCTACATCAGATGCAGCTGGGTGTCCATTACCTAGTGGTGTCATTCTAAAACTCCCACCCTCAAATGATTCAATGACTGTACTATTATATAGATTTTTTAAACTTTTAAAGTGCAAACCCTCTTTATTTTCAAAAAATATAAATGTCCCTAAATCGTTATCTGATATCGCTTCTCTTGCTAACATTTTAATTAAATCGTATGGGTGCATATTTGGAACTACTATTTTTTTAATTCCAATTGTTTTTTCAACAAGACGATCTCTATTAGTTTGAATATAATCTTTTAACACACTATCAACTATGTTATCAATACTATCTGTGTAGGACTGTGATATTCTAGTCCTATGATTTTTGAGTGTCTCTGGTGTAACAAGATGTAACTCCATCATTTGACCACCATTTCTAATTTCACTTCTGAACCCTATTTTATACAAACAAAAGATTAAGTCAATTTGAGTTGAAATAAAATTTGACCCCGATTTATTAAGAGAAGGCATTTGTATTTTCATTTTTACAAACTCTTGACCTATGATTGGAAGTTTAGATGCAAGGTCATTGGTGTCTGCTAAGAGAATACTTGCTGACATGGATGATGAAAATAAATTTTCAAACACGTTAATTTCCATCACTGTTTTAGATATGTCAGCCTCAACTCCCTTTGTTGAGATTATTTTAAGACTTGATACCTCAAACTCGCCTGCGTATTGTAGATTTATAGCCATTAAATAACCTGTTCACCCATTAAAGATTCAAATTCGTCAATAAAGTCTTGTACAAATCTAGGGTCAAGAAGTCTAATTTGTCTTCTTTTATCTTGTTCACTTTCTTCATACTCATAATTTGTTATTATTGTTGCAGCTGGGTAGTCCGTATTGTCTGATCCTATATTTATTTTTACTGTGGAGTCTCCAGACGATTGTTCAATCTCATAGTGATGAGTTGCATTAACATCAGTATATTTTTCGTTAATATAGTCAAGAAACTGTGGGGTTGTCATGGGCCACCCATGATATCTATCTGAGATATCATTAACTATCATAATGATCCAATGTAACTTTGGATCATCATATAATTTATCAGCGATAGACTCTGGTGTCTCACCCTCTTTTACATTATAAGTGTCAAACACCAACGCATTAGATTTTACTTTTGCTCTAAGTGCAACTCGTCTTAAAAGATTAGTAACATCTTTAAATTCATACGTTCCGGCTGAATCATATGGTATGATAGGAAAAGTCTCAAAGTACATGGTTAGTACCCCTCATGTATTTTATCTCTTGTGATTAAATCCATCTCTTCAAAGCTTAAAGTGATTTCAGTTAAAACTGGTGGTGGTGATTCACCATCAAGTGCTTCAAATGTTTTATATCTGTTACCACCATATTTTACGTCCATTTGTTTAAGAACACAAGTTGATATTTTATTTAAATAATCATTCGCAGCTCCCAAATACATATATTCAATATCAAAAGTATTTGGAACTCTTAGTTTTCTACCTGATCGTTGACCATCAACAAATTCTGGAGACATATTTGATTTAAATGCAAAGACAATTTTTCTAATTTCATCTGCTTCCTCTTTGTTTCTTGGAAGCATAGAAAAAGTGTATGAGAATGATCTTCTACCTATACCTTTAAACAATAATTCCATACGGTCTGAAACTATTATTCCCTGTGACGCTTCTACTGCACCTCTAATACCTGTCATACCAAATGGTGATCCAACTGTATCGGCTGTTGCAAGAAAGGCATTAATTGCACCCTCTTTTAATCCCTCTCCCGCTCGGTTTTTATTGTTGTCGAGAACTTGTTTCACCCCCTCCAAAGATAAATTATCTTTTAAAGTATTATAAGCGTCACCAACTACAGCTGCACCCACTCCTATTTGTTGTTCTCCATAATCTGCCGAATAAGCAACTGAAACTGAAGCTGGCATATACAAAGTAATGCAAGTGTCTAATCTAACGGTTGGATTTCTTGTGAGGTATAATCCTGTTGTTCCAGATGACCCGCCCGCAGATGTTACACTCCCTGTTGGTTTTGGAGTTGATCCACCATTATTATTTACTAAATCAGGGCGATCTGCAAAATAGTCATGTTTTTCGCCAAGGTCTTGGTGTTGTTGATCTGATGTTCCTGTTGTGTTTTTTTCTTTCGTAGAAGTGCCATCTAAATTAAGTTTTTTTATAAATTCTGGAATATTTCTGTTTCCACCATCTTCTAAGACTGATCTTCTACCAGACTTTGATTTTTCTCCAAATCCAATTTCTGCACCCTCTTGTTGATTAATAAAAAAAACTATGTAGTGACCATGATTGCCGATGCCTGGGTCTTCAGAATCAACATCCAGTGGAAACGTGTAATTGTTTGTCTGATACTTACTGGTAGTTCTGTCTAGTTTTGACTCTGGTTTAGTCTCAGATTCGTCTTTGACTCCACCTCTGATAAGTCCACCTATATTACCGGCTACTTTTCTAAGAACCTGAGAACCAACTTGAGTTGCAATACCTTTTGCGAAGTCTAATGCCATATAAATATTCCTATAACTTTTTATTATTTATACGATATGGCTTACAAAGGTAGATACAAACCGTTAAACCCAAAAAAATATGTGGGTAATTCTTCTCAAGTGATTTATCGTTCACTATGGGAACGTAAACTCATGGTTTACTGTGATAACAACAATGCAGTGTTAGAGTGGGGAAGCGAAGAGGTCATCATACCTTACAAGTCGCCATGGGATGGTAAAATACACCGATACTTTCCAGATTTTTATATGAAAGTAAAACAATCAAATGGAACAACAAAAAAATTTATTGTCGAGGTCAAACCAAAATATCAAACTAAACCACCAGTAAAAAATCCAAAACGTAAAACAAAAAAGTGGTACAAAGATGTAGAGGCTTGGGGTATTAACTCTGCAAAGTGGAAGTCTGCAAACCAATATTGTGAAGATAAAGGTATGGAGTTTAAGATATTAACCGAAGATCATTTGAATCCTCAGTATAAATAATCTTATGGCACAGAGTAAATACATTCAGAGTGTTAAAAGAGCAGCTGCCGGTAGGAATCTGTCCATTGAGTGGTATCGTAAAAAAATGCAAGAGTTTGGAAAACCAAACGGTAATCAACTTATTCAAGATGGAAAAAGAGGTTCATCTCCGTTTTATGGTTTATTAAATATGTTTTTTTATGATCCTAAACTAAAAGAAAAATTAAAATATTATGATTTGTTTCCTTTAGTTTTACCACTTGAGAAATACAGAGATGGATTTTTAGGAATAAATTTTCATTATTTACCGATTCCTTTAAGAATGGAGTTGTTAGATAGATTAGGTGATTTTAGTAACAATGATAAGTTTGACGAATCAACGATATTAAATATATCATACAACAGAGTTAAGAACATTGATTTAGTGAAACCAACATTACATCGTTATTTAAATAAACAATTGCAATCACAATTTCGTAGAATAGACGCAGATGAATTTACGATTGCAACATTATTACCTGTGCAAAGATTTCAAAAGGCAACATCAAGACAGGTATGGACAGATAGTAGAAAGATGGTCTAATGGCAAGTTTTAATTTAGGTAGATTTTTAGAGGGTGGTGCATATGCAATTCTGAATGAAGCTATTGCAGAACTTCATAGTGATGATGGAATGGCAAGACCAAATAGATATGAAGTTTTACTTACACCACCAAAGGGTGCAGAAACTATAATGAGTCAGATCATGAGAGAATTTACAAATGATGGAACAGTCAGAAAAACTGGTTTACGTTGTAGTTCCATATCATTTCCCGGCAGAACAATAGATACTGCACCAGATAATAACATATTCGGCCCACCCAGAAATATTGCACAAGGTTATACTTACGGAGATTTACAGGCATCATTTCAATGTTCATCTGACATGAAAGAAAAAAAGGTATTTGAAACGTGGCAGAGACTTGCATACAATCCACAATCATGGACAATGGGTTATTATGATGATTACACTGGATCAATTGATATTGTTCAATTGGATGAAAAAGATAAAAAAAGATATGGTGTAAGAATAGTTGAGTGTTTTCCAAGAGATGTTGCAGCTCAACAACTAAGTTATGATACAAATAATACAATTGGAACAATTGATATAACCTTTGCGTACAGATATTGGAAAGCGTTAGATGACGAAGCAGATTTACCAAAACCATTTGGTGAAAGGGCAAGAGAAACAATAGGAAATGTAATTGAAAGGAAAATAACTGCAGCGATACCAAAAGTATTGTCGAGACTATAATAGAGGATGAAAAATTATGGCTTTACCAAAATTAGAAACACCAACTTATGAATTGGAATTACCATCAACCGGAGAAAAAATAAAATATAGACCTTTTTTAGTAAAGGAACAAAAACTTTTGATGATGGCTCAAGAGTCAAATGATGACCGACAAATGGTTAACACTATGGGTGATTTAGTAACATCGTGTACTTTTAATAAAGTGCCTGCAAAAACTTCACCCATGTTTGATGTTGAGTATGTATTTTTACAACTTAGAGCTAAATCAGTGGGTGAAACTATTGAACTAAATGTTACTTGTCCAGACGATGAAGAAACTAAAGTTAAAACAAAAATAAATCTTGAAGAAGTCGTAGTTCAAATGACAGAGGGACACACTAATGAGATTGAACTTTCAGATGATTTAATAATGATTATGAAGTATCCAATTTTAAACGATATGTCAAAACTGGTTGGACAAAAAAATCAAACGACACAAGTGTTTGCTTTACTGAATGACTCTATATTAGAGATAAAATATGGAGATGAAATTCATAACAGAAAAGACATGAACAAAAAAGAATTAGATGAATTTATTGAGCAATTAACATCACATCAATTTGAAAAAATTATGGAGTTCTTTAACACGATGCCTAAATTACGTCATATTATCGAAGTTGAAAACCCTGTAACAAATGTAAAAAATGAAATAGTTTTAGAAGGACTACAAAATTTTTTAGGGTAGTTCTTTCTCATGATAGTCTTAATAATTACTATAAGATAAATTTTGCGTTAATGCAACATCATAAATACAGTTTAACCGAACTTGAAAATATGATGCCTTGGGAAAGAGAAATATACATCGGTTTATTGATGGATTTCATAAAGAAAGAAGAAGAAAGGCAAAAGAGAGATGAAGCTAAAAGAAGAGGATAAAGAAGTTAATCGGTATCAAAAATGGGTTGACATGGCGTATGCGGTTGACCAGTGGAGAATATTTCCACGAATATTCATATCAACATACATCTATCTACTCTATGCAGTTGTTATATGGTATATGGATTTACATAATCCAACAATGGAACAAAGTGGTTTAGTCAGTATCGTAGTGGGTGCTGGGGCTGCATGGTTTGGATTATACACAGGGTCGAGTAAAAAGTAATGGTAGCACAAGCATCTGGAGAAGTTTTAGCAGCTGGTCTTGAGTCACTTGGTGATCTTCTTGGGGATAAACTTGACGGATTGACTCAAATTGGAAAAGATACTGCCAAATTAACTGGAAAAATTGCTTTAGCGCCAATTTCAGCACCAGCTAAAGCAGCAGCAAAAGCAACAAAATTCATGGGTAGACAAACACTTAATGCACTTAAAGGTGTTGGTAGTGGTATTAAAGGTTTGGGAGAGTCTTTTAAAGGTGGTTTGAAGGATATGTTGCCTGGTGGTAAAGACATATTGGGTCTTTTGAAAAAGGGTGCTCTTGCAGCTTTAATACCATTACTCATAATGTTTTTTCAATCACCATTCTTTCAGAAAATAAAAGATACTTTTATGAACGATATTTTACCGTTCTTAAAGGATGTGTATGAAAATATCTTAAAACCTCTCGGTGCATTTTTATTAGATATAGGTCTAAAGGCATTTACTGCGATTAAGGATTTCTTCTTTAATACTCTTGTTCCAATCGTAACTGACTTATATGAAAATGTCTTAAAACCTTTATATGACGATGCGATTGTGTTATTCAAGGAACTTTGGGAACAATTTAAAGTATTTTTTTCTGAGACACTTGTTCCGATTATGAAAAATCTTTATGAAAATATAATAATACCCATTAAAGACCTTTTAGTTGATTCATTTGTAAAATATTGGGAAGACCTTAAAGAAGCGTTTAAGGGTATGGTTGATGGAATAATGATGATTTTTGATGGTGACGTTCTTGGTGGCATAACAAAAATCTTTACGTCATTAGGAGAGTATTTCGTAAGCACCTTAGATAATTTGTCAACTTTATTATTTAATACCATAGCGGTGATATTTGGATTTGAAGGAACAGACTCCGTTGGTGGTAGTATTACAAAGTTTTTTAATGACTTGTACGATAATATTACAGGTTTCTTCGTAGGTATATATGATGGCACTGTTAATCTTTTCAACGAGAAAAAAGACCAGCTCCTTGAGTTTTTAAGTAGTTTTGCTGTTTTTACTTTCCTTACAGACACTTTTAAAAATGTTATTGATACTGTCAAATCTATATTTTCTGGTGACTTTAGTCTTGCAAATTTCAAAAAACTAATATTTGGTGGAGTGACATCAGAGGGTAAAGCTGTCGGTGGACTCATGGATTTAATATATTACCCTATTAATGTTGCGGTTAATGTTATCAAAGACATATTTAAATTTGGTGATCCAGATCAACCATTTGTGCTTTCTGATTTCTTATTTGGAGAAGAAGGTGTTGTAACAAAAATATTTAACTACTTAAAAGAACTTCTTAGCGTAGGTAACATAATTGATAAAGTTGGAGGTTTCTTCTCAGGACTTTTTGGTGGAGATGAGGAAGGTGGTGAAGGTGGTGGAGGTGGTGGTGATGGAAAGGGTCGAAAATTAGTCCAACGAGTTCGGATGACCTCCACCGACCGGAACGGACGACCTATCGGTTCAACGTATTTTAAGTATGACGATGGCACATATAGTGGGGTAGAGTATGGGGGTGGAGAACCATCCGAACAATTTGAAGTTGACGCTGAGGATTATGAAGAAATGTTGAAATTAGCGCAATCTGTAGATGGTATTGCCAGTGGAAATTATGAAGTTGTGGAAAGAAGACTTGGTGGCCCAGTCGCTAGAGGGATGCCTTATCTTGTTGGTGAAGCGGGCCCGGAACTTGTTGTTCCTCAACAAACTGGTGACGTTATATCAAATGAAAGATTAAATATGATGGAGCAGGCAGTTCTAAAAAACACTAATGGTGGTGCATCATCATCTGCACCACCAATCATTAATGCACCAACTGTAACAACTAACAATCAAAATAGTAATGTCTCTGGTTCTCACCCAATAGTAGATACAGACCCAATATTGAGAAGATTATCTGACTACGCTATTTAAAGATTTTGTTTTTTGAGAGAATCTCCAATTTTAGGAAACGGCCAAGGAGAGGGTTGTGTCTTTGGTGCGTTCTTCAACCAATTCAAAACATTTTCTGGTGTGGTTTCTTCGTATGGGTCTTCATCAGAACCAACATTGTTAATACCATGTTCTTCAAACCAACCAATCACTTGACAGTGTTCTATCACAGCTGCATATCTCCAAGACCTCATGCCAAAACCTAAATGACTCTTATCAATCAACATACCCATGTAACGTGTAAACTCACCACTACCATCAGGTATCATTTTAACATTTCCAACTGCGAGTTCTTTTGACCATGCGTTCATAACAAAACTATCATTAACACTCATGCAGTAGATATTATCAACACCTTGTTCTTTGAACTCGTCATACATTCTATCAAAACCAGGCAGTTGATACGAAGTGCAAGTTGGAGTAAATGCACCAGGCAGAGAAAATAATACACTCCTACCACCTCTAAAATAATCTTCAGTGGTGTAGTCACTCCAATCACCATCTTCACGAACTTTAAACGTCACATCTGGTAAAAATTTTCCTTGCATTTTTATCTCCTATCCATCGACAGTTCCAGTGGCAGAACGACTTGCAGCCATGTACCTGTCACCTACTACCATGTAGTTATCATCCCAATCAAATGCTTCTTGCACTACATTAGTAGACAATCCCTTGTATACTTGATGTAGTTTTTTATCTTTTGCATTGATAAGTAACTCTGCCTCAGTCTCATGTAAACCCTCTAACATCTGAATGAACATCTGTTCCTTCTTAAACTGTGGTGTTTGATTATCACCACCCTCAATGAATCTAAAAATCTTCTTTACCTGTTGAGATAAAATTGTGTGTTCTGTTCCAGCTGGTGCGTCATTCTTTGTGTATGGAACATTACCACTTGGAAAAACCCATTTTATCTTTGGGTCAAAAGATGATTTAATTATCATGCGAAGTCCATCAGAATTATAGTGTTTCAATAATCTGACTTTTTCTTTTTTTGTTTTTGCCTTGTGAACCAACTCAAGGATTTCTGAATATAGTAATTGTGAACCAGCCATTTTAAAAGTCTCCAATCTCTTCTGTCAAACTTTTCAGTTTGTTTTGTATAAAATAATTTAGTAGTTTACTTCTATCACCATGTGGTGAGTTTTTTATTGCATCAAGAATATCCACCTCAATTTGTTTAGGAATGTTTCTTAGATTTATCAATTTAAAATTTCTCTGATAATTTCTTTTTACTTCATCACTCCAACTGTTCTCACCCTCATGTATCATTTTCTCCATTCGTTTTTTACCTAACGGTTTTTGTCTCAAACCGTCAGTAAAGGTGTGGTCTGGTGATAACACGTTTGGAACACCATCTCCAGAATCACCTCTTAAAACGTGTTCTTTTATATAGGTGTTTGGATCATGTCCATTTAATTCTTTTTTAGTTACTGGACTCCACTGTTTAACAGTATCACTGTGAAGTTGTATAAAATCCTTATCACTAGACACAATCATAACACTATCATTTGTTTTAGACACGACTGCGATAATATCATCAGCTTCTGCACCGTATACTTCTACTGACTTGTAGGGTAAATTTTCTTTTATCTCATCTCGTATCCTGTTTGTGACTTCAAATATATTATTCCAATCAAGATTAGAACTCTCTCTGGTCTTTTTTCTACCAGCTTTGTATTGTGGAAAATAATCTCTTCTCCAATAGTGTTTAGAATCCCATGCGAGTATGGTGTCACGATCTAACATTGAATACTCATTTTTAAACATCATTCGATAGTTACGAATAGAGTTAAGAATCATGTGTCTTACCATTCCCTCGTCTACCGTTGTTGTTTTGTTCATATTCAGTTGCATCATCACACTAGCTAGTGCAATCTGATTCATATCAATAATAATCATTTTATTCCCTGTCCTTGTAATGTTTGATAATAAACATTAAAACTCATACTTCGTCTTTCACCATCACAATAAAAGGGGTATACAGAATGTTTTAACCACGATGGAAATATTAACATCTGACCCACTTCTGGTTTAAATGTAATTGTGTCACTTCTCAAGTTTGCAGACTCACCATAAGTGAACTGTATCATACCACTTACAGGATAATGGTCTTCCATCTCTTTCTCAAAATGTTTGTCCATGTCCTTTGGTATTTTTAAATATATCACACCAGACAAATGTCCAGAGTGTTTGTGCCATGGATTGTATTCACCTTTATACTGACTTACAATCCATGTTTGATCTATGCGAATATTCTGTTCTGTCAAATCACCGTGTTTAAACTTGTGAGTCTCACTGTGTAAAGTAAACAAATCTATATGAGCTCTATTTTTTTCAATAAGTTTACTCAAATAATCCATACAACCGTTTCTGATAATACTTAGACAATATGCACTATCTTCTTTTTTTGTTATTGGTATTCTTACCTCTTTATGTACTTTACCTACAAGTTGACCAGACCAATCCCATTCTCTTGATTTTACCTCGTCATTTAAAACTTCATCACCAACATCGTTTATGAGTTTTAAAAACTTATCTGGAACTTTCGATTCCATAATGACAGGGCTAAATGGTTCATGGTATTTCATTTTTTTATGTCTCCCAATATCTTCAAAAGAATGTCTGCACGAAATTTAGTGAACATTTGTTTGTTATCAACCTTAATCTCAAATAATTTTTTAATTAAATTTTGTAGTGGGTGTTCATAACCTAACTCTCTAAACAAGATGCACTTGATACACTCCGTTACGAAAGCAACATCACGAATAAAATTCTTTGATCCTATGTCAATTTGATTTTCACTCATGGTGTGTATCATTTGGACAACGAGACTTTCAGTCATCTCATCAATGAACGCCATGTCACCTTCCATTTTCATTTTTTCTTCTTTGAGTTTTTGTTCTGGAGTTTTTTCTGGAACACTCTTAGAAGATTTTTCCCAAGGCCCGACTATTACATTATCTTTTGTCATTTTCCATTTCCTGTGTCCATTCACAAGCAATATCTGGATACCAACATCCTACACTTCTCTTTGGTTGTCCATCGTCATCATACGCCATGTGTAGACATTTATCTTTT
>VTLG01008390.1_pt1 | contig 12519 bp, 22 predicted proteins | sample 4694571 | NCBI WGS metagenome assembly VTLG01 (sample SAMN12604809, study PRJNA352737) | marine metagenome | biome: ENVO:00000447; feature: ENVO:00000209|ENVO:00000569|ENVO:01000036; material: ENVO:00002151; isolation source: viral sequences binned using virsorter ... | reverse complement strand
AGAACTCATCTGAGTTCTGTCGTGAATTACACCTGTAGATGCAGTTTTACTAATTAGCTGTACGTTGTTCTCCGAACGAACCGGACCGCTAAATGTTGTATTTGCCATAATTTAATCCTCCTAGTTTGTGTGAATGCTGTCTCTAGGCCGTCGAGTATACTCGTCAGCATTCTTAAATAATTGTATACTGATTAATCTATAGCCCTTTTTTTAAAAAAGTGCAAGGTATCCTGTGGTAAAAAATTGATTTTTGATAGCGCTTAAGTGGCTATCGAAACTTCGGCCTTGGACTCGTTTATTTTTGTCTCACGAGTATCTTCGACAAATTCTTGAGCAATAATCTCTTTAACAATTTCCTGAATTTTTTTATCGATATGCCCCATATGCAAAGTATATCTACCTTCCTTCAGGTGCTCCTGTTGCCATTCTAACTCCAAGGACTTCTTTTGTATGTATAGGTCTTGGGTCATCTGTAACCTCCTCATAGGTTATCCATTTACCTTTTTTATTGGTAAATCCATCAGATTCGAACTTTACCTCATTTTTTCCCAGCTTGTCAAGGATAGAATTTTCTATATCCATAGCTGTATCATTACACTGAACATTAAAGTCAGCATAATAACCATGATATCTAATTTGAATTCTGAAGTTTTTCATATGAGAATTTCTTACTGTATTGTCGAAATGAGGCCGTTTTGAGGCGGCCTCATCTCTTAATTTAGTCGCTATTACGCACCTGGTGATCCGAAGATACCACGCCAGTCAGACCAGCCGAAGCTGTATCTTTCTCTAGCTTTGTATCTAACGTTGCCAGTATCAAAATCGCCTTCCATAGCAGTTTTGATTGGTGCTCTAACAAAATGTTTCAGTCCATTAGGTACATCTGTTTTAATGAACCAAGCATCAGTGTCTGTTAAGTAGTGATTAACTACATAACCTTGAGGAACCATCCCCATGTTTTTCACTGCGTTGATATCATTATCAGCTGTTCCTACTCTACCTGGAGACTTCATCAGTCTCTCAACAGTAAATTGAAGCGCAGAAGGAACGATTGCTTTCATTCCTCTAGCTGCAATTTTTAAACCACGTTCATCAGTTAGCGCAGCAATGTCAATCAGTGCTTGCTCTAATGAAGTTTCGTTTAAGTCTGCCGCAGTAGTAAGTTCATTCTGCTCTGTACCAGCTACAATAGCGTGGTCCGTTGCACAAAGTTCCTTACTGTCACCGCCTAAGTATGAGCTGTTGAACGCTCTGTTTAGCACGTTAGCTGCTTTAACTTGTTTAGCGTTAGCCATAGATCTAGCTAATGCTTTTGTATAACGAGATGAAATTCTGTCATACAAATTGTCCTCGATCGCTTCTTCAGTGATCGCGAACGCTAAAGCAATTGTTTCGTGTGTATAACGAGCAGTGAAGGTTTCATTGGCGCTGTCAAAAACAACTCCTTGTCCTTCTGCTTTTACTTGAGCATTTGCAAATCCAGATAACATTACTTCTTCTTCAAAAGCTCTGTCTGAATTTTCAGTGTCAAATATTTCCGCGTGCTCGTTAGCGTAGTTCTTGTATTCCAACCCAAATAAAGCATTTAGGCCAGGTTCTAGTTCTTTTACTAGTTGTCCTCTTGATATAGCCATAAGTTATACTCCAGTTGTAGTTGTTAAGAAGTGTTCGATGATGATCACTTTAAAATTACAATTAGCTGACGTTAAGTCGCTATTGTCTGGGTCATCAGAAACATTCATAATACGAAGATTCGCTGTAGTCGTCGACTGAGTATCCGTTAATTCAGTTTTAGATACGTAGTGTGGTGCTGCCCCTGCCGCAACGGCAAAGTCAGCATTCGCTCCGATATCACCTTGAGCTGTTGCTCCAGATGCGTCGGATTGTACTTCATATAACTGAAATGGATCATCATGTATAAACCCTTTAATATCTGTTGCAGCATTACTTGCTTTTAAGTTATTTGCAAAAGTAGGTTTCGACGTCGTTGCGTCAGTAAAGAAAACACCTTGAATAGAACCTAACAGTTTTCCGTTATCTGTAACTGCTGCTATTGCAATACCAGCTCCTGATGCTTTTACAACATCATTTTGGTAAATTGCAGAAGCGCAAGCTGCGATTTCGTATTCTGATAGACCTTGGGCGTCTCTGTTACTTCCGACTTTGCCAATTGGTCTTAGACCAAAGGCAGCGTCTTGGTTTGCCATAAGTTTTCTCCGTAAGTCTACAGATTGCTCTGTAAACTAGTTAATAAAATTTCGTTGGTTAGGAATTACTAAATAATTAGTTCTTCTTTGTACCACCGAAGGTTACACGAGTCTGCCTGTCAGCATTGATAGGCATACTTGGGTGCTGTTCCTTCATGAGATCTTGTTCTACCGCTGTGTCTCTGTCTTGAGTAATTTTTTTAAAATACTCGTCGCGCGATTTCACAATCTCAACCGGTATCCTTGCCAGCAAAAGGCCGCCAACTCCGATGATCCCCTTGTATTTTCCTTCATTCATCACTGGATAATTCGAACCCGGATATTCATCAGCTCTTACGAGCTCGTATCCTGATCTTAATTTACCGGCCATGTTCTTTGTATCATCAAAGCCCATTGACTCGGCTCTTATCCATCTGTGATGGAACCCATCTGGTGCAGGGGGTGCATCTAAAGATGATGGTGGAGTCCATACTTTGGGTTTCTCTGTTTTAGCCCTAGTTTGGCTCGCACGGGAAGTTTTTATGTCGTCGTTTTTCATATGCTTATGCCTCCTTCGTGATTCTTAGTTGTTTCGCATATTCTTCAAGTGGCACACCTAATTTTTTAGCAATAGCTACTTGAGATGATGTGAGTCTCACTGTGTTGCGACTTGGTTTTACACTTCGCGTAGCCGAAGCTACTGTTTGTGTCGGTTTAGTCGATTCCCTAGACTCTGTTTTACCAAATTTATGTGGGAAGTCAAGACGCATTCGCTTGTCTACCTCAACATAATATTCATCCGATTTAGGGTCAAACCCTTCCTCTTCAGTTAGTTTCTTATGTAAATCAAAAGCAGTATAAGTCATTGCAGAATCTTTTCCGAACCATTCATTCTTTTCTGCCCATGCTTCTGCTTTTGGATCAGGTGTTTGTTGAGGAGCAATCGCTTGTTCTAAAGTAGGAGTTTTAACCTCTCTTTCTTTAGTTTCAGCTTGTTTTTGCTTCAATGATGCAACTCTGGATTCTTCAACACCAAGTTTAGCAATCTCTTTTTGTGCTTCAACTTCAGTGGCAATATCGCCTGCATCTCTTGCTTTTGCAAGTTTTGCTTGAGCTGCTTGTAGCCCAGCAACAACTCTACTCTCCATTGCTGATACATAACTAGGTTCTAATCTACTAATTCTCGTCTTTAATTGAGAATGTTCATGTTGAACGCCTTTAGCATAATCTAAAGCAGCTTCTTTTTGTCGCTCTGCTTCACGCCATTTTTTAGTTAGTTTCGCAATTCTTTTTTGAACACCTTGACTATATTCTTCTAGTTCTTTTTTTTCTTCTTGTTTCTCTTCTACTTTGGTTTCAGTTTCTTGTTTCTCGTCACTCGTTTCTTGCTTCTCTTTTACTTCTTCTTTTTTCTCCGGTTCTTGATCGTCCTTGCTATCTCGAACATCCAACTGCTCATCAGGTTTCTTAGATGCGTCATCGGACTTAGCACTGTCTTCAGTAGTTTCATGAATTGTCTCCTTTTCTTCGGGTAAATTAATATCAACATCCGGTCCGGATGTATCAATATCAACTGTTTTTTCTTCTTCTTTTTTAGCCTCTGGCATAGTTTCCTCCTATGTTTATATATTATGAAGTACGGATTCAGGATTTTCAATTGTTCCTAAAACCTCATCGTCATTGAGAAGACGTACTTCGCCGCCTTCTATTGGTAATCGTGATCCCGCATAGCGAGCAAAGATTACCCAATCTCCTTTTTTACACCAAGGACCCGTTGAATATTTTTCTTTATCTTCATAAGCCAACGGTCCCATCTTTAAAACATAACCACAGTTCGTAGCTACTCGTAATTTATCTAAAGATTCTTGCGCAATTAAAATTCCACCTTTAGTTTTCTCCTTTGGAGTAAAGGGTAAAACTAAAAGTCTCCAGCCGCTAGGCTCGGGCAACTGTGAAACTTGTTCTTGAATATTTTCTGGATTTAAGGGTTCTTTTTCTTGGTGTTCTTTGTACTTTTCTTCCAAAGCGTTTTTATGCTTTGGGACTTCCTTTTCCGATGTCGACAACGTTACCTTGTTCATCTTTTTGCTCCTTTGCTTTTAGCAGGTTAGAGATTTCCTGTAGCAAGTACTGGTAAGTACGTGCTTGTCCTAACATATATTGATATTTCTCCATATTGTCAATACCTCCACTAATCATGAGGTCTCCAATACGTTGAAGATTGTCTTGTATGAGTTTTTGTAATTTTGCAACGATAACTAAGGGATCCACTAGCAATCCCACTTTCTTAATGCTTTATTAATTCTTGAATCTGGATCTCTTGCCGTTTTAGCTGACGTTAATCTTTTCTTCATGCCACCCATTCTGGCACAAAATGATTTACGTCTTGAACTTGTCTTTGATTTTGTAGGTGCTTTCAATGTACCACCTGTTTCACGCTTATAGCTCGCTCTTCCAGCTTTATTTAAACCACCAGAGGGTGATTTACCTTCTTTTCGTTGCCAAGCAGGTGTTGAACCTTCTTTATAAAAATATCTCATGCTTGACTTGCTTTAATTGCTTTCTCAGTGGGTGCACCTTTAGCACCTTTTTTACGCATTTTTTCTCCACGTTTTTTCTTTTGAGCAATATTGTACCAAAGACCTTTTTTAGCTGTTTTACCTTCTTTAGTGACGTGTGTATCGCCACCAGCTCTGTAATATTGTCTCATTATACTAAATCTTTATAATATTTCTTATAACTTGGGTTTGACACTTTAACACCATCAATATCAGCGTCAATATACCTTCCAATATATGGTTCAGGTTTTGGAAGATCAAATCCATCGATTCGATCGTCTTTTAGCTTTGTTTTACTCGTACTTCTTGAGTTTGCGATTGTGGGTCGCCATCTAGGGTTTACCATTATTTTTTACCTCCGCCGTTTCTAAATATCTGAGTTCCCTTTATACCAAATACGCTGGCAACTACAAGTATCCATAAATTTGTAAACCATTTTGGCAAATTCGAAAAGTACTCAAAAAAGATATCTATCTTCTGCATAGCCGCCGGATCCTCTGTCCACACCGACCAAGCGAGCACAATTATCGGGAGCGTAAGTATCGCCAAAACGATTTCGTCCTTGTAGTCGTTTTGCCGAGCTTCTAAAAGCTTGCCCTGGTAAGATTCCTCACCGGAGGCCATACGCTGTGCATGCATAAGCTGTGCATCAGACATTGCCATTTTCGTCTTCTGACGATTGGCATATATCTTGCTTCCAGCTTGTAATGCTATTTTTGCTAATCCAAACCAAGCCATATTAATACCAAGTTACGGGTTTTTGTGGTCTAGCGGCTCTTGTGCCTTTAACAGGATTTGTATCTTTTTTATCCTTGCTAACTACAACAGGTTTGTTGTTTCGATTTGCATCCGGTGTAGCAACCATTTTTGATTTGCCCAACGGTGCATATCCTAATCCTTTTGTCATTAAGTGCTCCTTCCATTTGTTTTAGGTTTCATTCTTGCAAGTGTCAATCGATTTTCATTTGCCATTTCTTGCTTCTCAATTGAAGTATCTGATCTTAATTCAGCTAAGTCTTCATTCTGATCAAGCTTATCTTCAACGTTTCCTTGATTCATCATCGCTCTCATCTTCTCAAGATTAAGTTTTTCTTGTGCTTCTTGTCTTTTTTTCTCGTTATCGATGGCTCTAATGTCAAGTTCTCTAGCTCTAAGCTTCGCAACTGGGTCATGATCGAACTGCGAAGTGATTTTTTTCTCTTCCTTCATAAATTCCTCCATCATTTCAGCCACCAAAACAGCTTTTCGTGACTCAATTTTCTGTTGCATCATCATTGCTTGCTGTTGTAGTTGCGGATTTTGTTGTGCCATTTGCTGCATTTGCGCTAATTGCGGTAATTCATCTCTAAATTCGATTTCAATTTGCTCTTGAGCCATCAAAGAAATGTGCTCTAAGCAATTTTTTTCAATAGCAGCACCTACCATCGGTGCATTTCGCACTAAATTAGTCGCTAAAAAGTTTAAATGGGCTGTAATGTGCGCTCTATGGTCTTGTCCAGGAAAAGCCTGAAAAGGTAAAGCTCCTAAAGCATCAATATGCTCCAATGCCGGGTCTTTTGGCATGGGTTTAGGTGGTTTTTTCAAAATTAAGTCCACATCTTTCACTCCTAACGCTTCATACATGTTTCGATACACCTCATACTGGTTATGAATCTGCGGATTTGAGGCCGCCAATTGCAGTTCCGTTTGGGCGAGAGAGATTCTCTGAGTTTGACTAAAAATGTTCGGATCTGCAACCGGCAGAATATCCACTCGGTCGTCAAAGTCCGCTTGCATAACTTGCCTTTGGCCTCCAACAACATCGTATGGATATACGGGTGGTAAGTACAGTTTAAATACTCTTGCGAGTAAGGTAAATTCTCTTTTCATGGCAGCGTAGAGCCTTTTGTGAATGGCCGACATCACTCTCGAGCCTCTTTCCAACAAAGCCACGGTCGTGCCCACTGCTGCTTGTTGATTCCCATCGCCTACTTGCAGGTCCGCTATAGAAGCGAATCGTTGTCCTGCTTGAACCACGACCCCCATAAGTTGTAATAAGGTTGCTGACGGTTCCTTGAACGGAAGCGTCATGAAGGCATCTTTTAAACTGCCTCCCGGTGCATCGACATCTCTAAATTCTCCAGGTTGAAGCGCTTGCGCCTCGTCTCTCATTTTAATGCCACGCATTTTAAATCCTGCGGGTAAATTCGACAAGGTGCCAGCATCAAGGAGCTGTCTTAATGCAGCCGTTGCGGTTCTCGATAATCCACCTATCATGTGAATTAAACCAAAACCATAAAAGCCTAAACCAGGTAAAAATTTAAAGTGAACAAAGTATTGAATTTTTTTCTTCGCTGCATCGCCTGCTTCGTAATTTCTACGAATCGATAAAATTTTTCTTGTGCCATCTTCTAATGTGATAATGTAAGGAAGTTTAATTCCCGTTACTTCTCCTGTTTCTGGATTGGTGTCTTCAAAGCCATCTATATTTAAGTTCGCGTGAAATTCCAGTAAGGTAAATACACGATCATCTCGACCTCGGCTTGCGCCTTCGAGTTTTCTTTCTTTTTTCTCAATTTCCGTTTCATTCATGTAAGAAGGATTCACCTCAATATCCAGGTAAAATCCTCCTACTTGTTGTTTTCTTAGTTCGTTTTCTGACATACGAACGACATGAACAATAGTTTCCGCATCGTCTAATGAGGTAGCCGTATACGGAACTACTAAATCGTCAGCGGGTACAAACTTTGATACGGCTCGTCCCATGAGTTCATCGTAATAAACTTTTTTAAATGCTGACCCTGAAAGGGGTAAATAAAATAACATCTGATCAAATTCTGCTTCGTATTCTTTCATTTGATCCATGATTTGATAATTCATATAGTCTTTAACTCGGAGCGCTTGTTGCTCTTTGTCGGGAGATTGAAATCCTACGATCTGTGTCCGCACGGGACCACCCGCAGGTATTAATTCTTTGTAAGCTAAAGCTTGAAATTGTGTCACCGCTTCTGCTAAAACGGGATGCGAGGCGCCAGAGGCACCTTTAAAAGGTTCGGACCTGTCTTCATAGTTAAAACCTAAAAGATCTAGTCCTGTAATATAAGCTCGTTCCCAATCTTTTCTGGATGTTTTGTAATCAGTATAATTATGGTAAAGTTCGCTTCCTAAAGGATCTAAAACAGAGTCGGGAAGCAGTTCTGCTAAATTGTCAAAATGGCCTTCACCTTGTCCTGGATTAACCGCTTTTGGGTCGAAATTAATATCAACACTGCCATCTTCGTTTTGTACTTGTTCAATGGGTTCTCCAGCTTCTTGTTGCTCGATTAATACTTCTTGTTCAGCCGCTTCAACTTCTTCGGGTCCAGGTATATTTACTGTTTGTTTAACGTTGGGTAACGCTTTGTCAATCTCAGCCATTTATTCTCCGTTAATATGTTTCTAACCTTTTTATATTGATTATTCAAGCCTTGTGATAGGGGTCCTCGTTTTGGAGGCACTGTTCTTGTTAGTTTTTTAACCATCAATAATACACATGCTTTGGTTTAAAAATTTTTTCTTCCTTATAGTCTTCAGGATGCGGTATTAATCCGCCCTGTCTAAATCGCATGACCGCTTGCGTCATACTATCCACTAAGTCGTCATGATCGCCGTAGGGGAATGCCGCGCATTCCTCTATGACTTCCTGTGCAAACCCTTTGTGAGTGGGCGCCCATATAGTGCCGCTTTCAAATAAAGGGGCAACTGAGTTTACTCTTGCATGCTTATCATTTCCTTTGCTCGGTGTAAAGTTAACAACGGGAATTCCCATATTTCTTAATTCGTAGGTTAAAGGCAAACCTGAAGCTTTCGCTTCGACTAAAACTGTCTCGGGTTGCCAGTATTTATATTGCTCTAAAGCTCTTCGTCTTAATTCAGGAAACTCGTATCTTCCTTTAATGGCATCGACTAAAATCATATTCGGTGGCGTGTCGATATCTTTTCTAAACACACCCCATGTGGTAATCGCCGAATAGTCCGCCGTTTCTTTTTTCATAAAGGCGGTATCATAAGACTGAATGACGTGATCTAATTTCGGCAAGTAGTCGTGATCCCACTTCTTCCACCATTCTCGTTTGATAATGGCTCCTTCTTCTGAGGTGGGATTTTGCATCCACTGCGCGTTCCATTTACCAAGCGATAATGAGGCCTTTACCGTTTGTAATTCCCCCAAGTTCCAATACTCCGGCCATACTGGCTTACCACTTGGCATGATTGCCGGAAACTCGATGAGTTCCCATTGATCAGCCTTTGCTTCTTTTTGCGCTTTCATTAACATGCCTGTCAAATCTTTTACATTCCACCTCGTCATAACGCAGACAATGGTTGCGCCGGGTTGTAACCGTTGTCGAGGTCCTGAAGTGTACCATTCGTAAGCTCGCTCTAATGCCGTTATGTTCAAAGCGTCTTGCTCCGAGTGTGGATCGTCGATGATGAGTAAGTCCGCACCACGACCGGTGATGGCTCCGCCAACACCTGCTGCGAAATACTCGCCGCCTTGCGCCGTTTCCCATCTGCCTGCGGCCTGTGAGTCTTCTCTTAGCCTTGTTTTGAAAATTTCTTGATACTCGGGGCTATCAATTAAAGTTTTTGCCTTCCTACCGAACCGAATGGCGAGTTCCCCGGTGTGAGTCGTTTGAATGATTTTCAATTTAGGATTTCTCCCGATCATCCAAGCGGGCAGCAAGGAGCTAGCGAACTCGGATTTAGTATGCCGTGGCGGCATATTGATAATGATTCTTTTACTTTTACCGGTTGCCATGTCGTTAAATTTCTTGGCAACGATTTTATGATGGGGCCCCTGAATAAATTCTGGCCACATATGCTTTACAAAACTTAGAAAATCGTCTCGAACACGGGTTTGTTTCTTCTTTTCTCCATACTTCAGATACATCTTGTAGAAGTCTTTTCTGACGTCAGGAGGCAGCTTTTTAATCTTTTCTAGGTCTATTTGCATTTGAAAAATTTTTTTTAAAATTTTTTTCAGTTTCAATATGAAATTTTTTTAATTTATCCCGTATTACGCTAATAATCAAGGTTATATCCCATAATGGTTTATAAGGCTTTAACCCTCCAAAATCGACTATATAGACTAATAATAATAATTCTTTTTTAATAATACTGATTAAACAATATATAGATGTTAAACTCTAATCTTCTGCTGGTACCTCTATTCGAGCTACCAGCGGCGGCGACCACAAGCACACGCACAGGTTGTATGCACAGGCAAAAAGAAAGCCGCCCACGTTAGACGTGGGCGGCTCGTAGCTACTTGGGTTAACTGTTTATTTTTGTTTGAGCATCAACGCGTTGTATGTTTGCGTTGTCACGTGCTACACGTTCACGTCTTTCTTCGTCAGTTTCTTTTTGATCTAACAGCCAACGCTTAAACTTTTGTTGGTGTTTTTTAGGGTTTCTAGCATCTAAATACATTTGATCTAGATTAATTTTAAATGTCTTCATTAATACCCCCTTCCTTATCACTTTCTTTTTTAGGTCTTTCTATTAGATGTTCAAGTGCATAATCTAAATTGCACCATCTAGATTGATCTTTTCTTAAAAAGAAAATAGGCTCTTTATCATCATAGCTTGTTTCTCCTATTCCAATACTGTAAATGGTTTCAACGCCATAACCTTGAAACTCTAAAGGGTTTTTTTCATAACGCTCATTCCAATACACCTTACCACCTATTAGTTCAACCATAGCTGAAAAATGAGCATCAAAGGTTTCAGGATCATTCCAAGCACCATTATCATTGTTATTAAAACAATAATTTTTAAGTTTTTGAATATCTCCCGTCCAGTATCTTTCTTTTAGCACCTCATCATAAATATGATGTTCAAAATATTTATCATATTTGTTTGTAATGTGATCTCCATATTTTTTCATTTAAACCTCTTTCTATTATTTAAGTTATTTAAATGAGTTATATTATTTTCCGCATTATATAACCGATCTGAAAGTTCTTGTTCTTTTTTCTTTTTATCTTGCCGCCATAGAAAAAAGCCCATAACCAAGCAACCTAGTATTATTAGTATTATTTCTTTATTCATATTTAACCACATCTCCTAACTGCACATTTCTCCATTGAGAAATATATTCAACTAACTGTTTTCTAGTAATTAATAAACTATTCTTTTTTACTTTATCACTATCAAACATATCGTTGGTTTTAACTTTAATAGATTTTATTTCTTTATCTATTATTTTAATTAAATTTTCAGTTAGTTTAAACCCTAACTGAAGACCATTAAATTTAATTGTTCTTTTATTCATATATTTAACCTCCTATATTATCCTAGCTATTTTTAAAAATACTGCAAGTACTAATTTAATTTAGAATGATTATAATGTGCAACTAGCCGCTTGTTAAAAGCGGCTAGATACGAGCATCATGCAACTAATTGCAAAAACAAGCATCTTCATAGTTTAAAGGTTGTACTTGACTACCTATATTTATAATAGCTGTGCTTTCAAATTTACTCATAAATTCGTCATATCCATTATAAGTAATTTGAGCCGTGACAACTCTTAATTTTGGGTATTGATCAAAAAGATTAGTTAAAAAATCTTTGAACCCGTGCCAACAAATTGCGTTGACTTTTCTAGGTGTACCATTTTTATTTGGTGTATAACCTTTACGTTGATAACTCTTATTTTCTTTAGTTTTAACTAGCTTAACTCTCATACAATTTTTACTGACTAGATTGTAATCAAGTTTAATATTTAATTTACTAGCTATCTCATTTAATTTACTTTCAAAACAAGTTAAGTCTTTTATATTATATACTTTCATATTATCCTTTACTTTTTAAATTAACTATCTTATAAAATCTTATATCAAATCAAATATAGAAAGGTCAAATGAATAAAATCAAACTAATAATAAGAAGAATAAAATGGTATTTCTCAAAAAAAGATTTGAACGCCATTTTAAAATATGATCCATTAGACGTATTAAAATAGCCCCTTGCAACTAGCATCAAGCATCATGCAACTAGCGATTGAAATATATATATCTATATCTTACTTCCAACGCACAGGCGAGTTTCCAGACGCAAGGCACAAGCGAAAAATTCCATAAAAAAGGCACAGGCGAAAGCACAGGCGACAAGGTACAGGCGACAAGGTTCTCGTAAAGTTTAGCGAGAGGCGAGGGACTAGGATTTTGCTGGAAATAACTTTTTATTACTCCAGTTTATAATCATTCTAAACTGTAAGAAAACTCTTGATAGTATTCAATAATATGTAGGATTTATAACTAGGATTTAGGATTTGTTTTTAGAGTACAGTTCTCACACCCTCTCAATAGACTTTGGACTCAAAAACATTCTCAATTTGTCAATCACTTTATCAAACTCCTCACAACTGCAAGTAATATCTTCATCTGTATCTGGCTCACCTTTAGATTGCCATTCAGAATGAGAGCAAACGTGAAAATCTGCGTCCCTCAACTCCCTTATATCTTCTATAATATCTTCTAATTCCTTATCTTTCATCTGACCTCTTATCCAACTGAAACATTATTTTACCCAACACATTTTCAAGTAAATCAGATTTAACTGTACGTAAATAATCATCTGTTTCATATATTTCTTTAATATCTTTCTTATCTAGCTTTATCGTGATTTCCTTATCTTTCATCTGACCTCATCTACATCATCAAAATTACTATTAATGGTATCTTTCCAAGTAAATGCTTTTAAACCCTCTCCATTGGTTAAAATATCTTCGGCTTTATTTTCAGCTTGTTCTTCAT
>VTLG01017072.1_pt1 | contig 12521 bp, 18 predicted proteins | sample 4694571 | NCBI WGS metagenome assembly VTLG01 (sample SAMN12604809, study PRJNA352737) | marine metagenome | biome: ENVO:00000447; feature: ENVO:00000209|ENVO:00000569|ENVO:01000036; material: ENVO:00002151; isolation source: viral sequences binned using virsorter ... | reverse complement strand
GAACTGTTGTGGAACGTCTACGAGGAGGTCGTGCAGCCGGACGAAAACGGCGAACCTACTGGCGAACGGGTCCGTTATATGGAGGACTTACCCCTCTTCGTCAAAGACAAGACCATCGTCTATTGGGACCATGAGGCCCGTATGCCCTGGCATACCCCCGAATTTATGGAACAGGCTAAGTCGGACCCGGCCTTGAAGGGTCGCGCATCGGAGTACCTGCGGATATGGGAAAACCGGTGGACTACGGGTTTGGAGTCCTATATCGATATGGAACTCTACGATGGGTTAGTCGCAAGGGGCGAGGCGGAAGGACTGACAAACCGGATGGAGGGTCTCCTTGTATGAGGGTTGGTTCGCTCTTCGCCGGTATCGGCGGTTTCGACCTTGGCCTTTTTTGGGCGGGTTACGATATCGTATGGCAAGTCGAATTAGACGAGTGGTGCCGCAAGGTGCTGGCGAAGCATTGGCCCGATGCGACTCGCTTTGCCGATATACGCGACTGCGGCATCCACAACCTCGAACCCGTCGAAATAATCTGCGGCGGCTTTCCCTGTCAGGACATCAGTCAAGCGGGAAAACAGGCAGGGCTGGACGGTGAACGCTCAAGTCTTTGGTGGCAAATGCGGAGAATCGTGGGCGAGTTACGACCCCGATACGTCATCGTGGAGAACGTGCCAAACCTCTTTATTCGAGGATTCGACCGCGTTCTCGGATCGCTTTCCGAAATCGGGTATGATGCGGAATGGGGTGTTATATCCGCTAACGATGTCGGAGCACCCCACCTCCGCCAACGCCTCTGGATTGTGGCCCACCCCGCTGGCGCAGGAAGCGAAGCATGGGACGGTGACGGAGTGGGAACTGACCACCGATCACGTAGGCACCAAGGAGTCGCTACGGGTCAAGGTAGCGAAAGCAGAACAGCCGCAATGGCCTACACCATCGGCCCGCGATTGGAAGGACACACCGGGGATGTCTCCTACATCCACCAACCCGGACGGGTCGCATCGGGACCGGACGGATCAGTTGCCCCGGAAAGTGTATGCGAACGAACCGAATGGCACCACCAAGGGTGGGTCGTTGAACCCAACGTGGGTAGAGTGGCTCATGGGGTATCCAGACGAGTGGACCGTCTTAGAGGACTAGGCAATGCCATTGTACCGCAGATCGCCTATTGGTTGGGTACCAGGATAAAGGACGCGCAATGACCACAGCAATACAGGTGGCTAAGTACGGCCCGGAGAAAACGAGTCACGTTGAAGTGGGTGCATTTTATCTGGTGCGCGGCACCGACTCGTTTGGTGAGGCGATACCGGAGCAGATCATACGCGTGGAGAGCAAGCCTCGATATCCCTTTGTTGCGTCACCCAACCCGGTGGTTAGGGCGAGTGTGTGGATGGCGTTACCCGGATTTGATGGACTCCTTCACTTCCAGCAGCATGACTACCCTCTCTCGCTCGTCAACACCACCGATCATGGGACGGTGGGTTGGCATGATCGCCACCTTGAGCGGGTCGAACTAAGAAACCTACTCCACCATCCAGACTACGGACCACTAGCCCGCGATATGACCACCAGGGGGAGGATGATCGTACGATGAAAGTGTCTCTTACTCCGTCTGAACTGTACATGGCGGCTAATGTGGGGTGCTTACGGCAATGCACCAACCTACGCGATGGGCGTAAGCATCGGCATGGGGCCGACCCGTCCCAAGCATGGTCAAACCATATAGAGGGTGCGTGTGGCGAGGCGGCAGTAGCTAAAGCCTTGGGGATCTATTGGAACGGGGCGATAGGCAACCATAAAGCCAAGGATGTCGGTAAGCATCAAGTGCGGACCACCAGCTACCCGGACGGGTCGCTCATCCTCCATAAGGACGACCCGGACGAAGACCTCTTTCTGCTGGTTACCGGCAGTGCCCCCGACTACGAGGTGCGCGGCTGGATACAAGGGTTTGAAGGCAAAAATTTAAAGCATTGGGCAACCCACACCGGCAGACCCGCCTTTTTCGTGCCACAGGAAGCGTTAAGCCCCTTATCGTCGTTTGGACTAACATGAAAAAGAAGGATGTCGAAAAGGTTCGTAAGCGGGCCGCACGGTCCCTTTGCACCTATGCGACCTACGGGGCTTATGTGCGTATACACGCAACGGAATTACTCGCTCTTTGCGACGAATTGCTCAAAAAAATGCCATCAGAACAACTAAAATTGAATATTTAAAAATGGATAACTGTTACGCTTGTGGCAGAATTGAAAAAGAATTAGTAGCAATTGATAATACGGAAACGCTACTTTGCCAGAATTGCTATGAGGATGGGATTGTCGATAGCAATATGTATCTGGCACTGTATTACAGTTTAGAAGAAGAAAAATTGGAGATTTAATGCTTGTCGAAGACCCCATCCTCCATGTAGGTGTTGATATCGCCACTAAACGGGATACGTCTGCGGTTGCGGCGGTCTACAAGCACCCTTTCCGTAACCAGTACCATCTGTGGGGGTGCAAAATCTTCAAACCACCGGTCAATATCCACAAAACTGTGGTCGAATTGTTGATAAAACTGCTTGAAACGCAACGAATCGCTCAGATACAGTACGACCCCTACCAGTTTGCCTCTGAAGCGCAACGATTAGCCGATGCCGGGTATGAACGGATGGTCAGAGAGGTCAACCAGCAGACCGAAATGGTGGAATTCGCTAATACGTTAGACACCCACATCAAAAACGGCACCCTGCTCTTCTATCCAGACCCCGAACTACGGTCTCACTTTTCTTGGGCGGCAGCACAAAACACCGAACGAGGGTGGCGCATCATCAAAAGACGACAATCGCGGCAGATCGATGCGGTGGTGGCGATAGCGATGGCGTTGTCGGGTGCTACAGCAGACGTAGGTTACCTTAATCACCCGGTTTTCAACGAGGAGACCCATTCGCGGTCCCTTGTCGGAGTACCCTAACATGATTCACTTGACCAGCCAGCATCGTAACCGGCAGATAGAGGTTGTCTACCACCTAGAGCCGGAAGACCGGAAGCAAAACAGGACCGATGGCGAGATTTTTCGCTATGAATTGTCGCGTACTGCCATCGGCATGGGCATCGAAGACCAGGTAGCCTTTATCTGCGTGGTGGGGGAACGCACCTACTGGCACCCGGATCGCAAAGGGAGACCAGAGCGGTTGTATGTGGTGCTGGATGAGGCTGAACCGCGCACACCGGCTGAGTTATTTGAACAAGCGGTCGAATTCAAGGATCGCTATCTAACTCATATGGTTTTTATGCCGGACCAACCCGATGCGCTTGTCGAAGCGGCTAGACGCCATGAGGGGTTGTGCTGGTATCAGTTTCAAGACTCGTTCGTCAACCGCGAACGCTGGCCCACCTACGTCGATTCGGCCAATAAGGCGGGACTGACGGAGGTTAAGGTGCCTGGTGCCGCTACCCTCCACGGTGACCTCGAACTGCTCCTATCAACGGAGGTCTTAGACCCTGCTACCAACAAAGCACTGACCGATAGGCCCGGTCCTATGGGACGCCCTATACACAAACTGCTCTTTCCGAACGATTTCCCTACGGCCCGCACCCGCACCGCTGTACGGCAGGGACTGCTACCCCTTTGCCGCCCCCTATGGTGCGCGGTGACGGGTCTGGATCGGTCTATGCCTAAGACCATCAAGCCGGAGGGGCCGATCAAGGAAGCGGAGCAGGGTCACCCCGTCACAGGCTACTAATGACACTGACTGAGCTCTACGACAAGCTGGATTGGACGGAGGTCGATGCGACTCACATAGAGTGGGAGAAAGACCATGCAGAGGCGATACGGCTGGACCCCGCAGCATTGCGCCAGCATCGCATCGAACGACTCTACAACGGGCTGGATGCGCTGGAAAACAACGGGGACGCTCGGCACTGGTGGACCCTCCCTCCATCGATACGAGCGCAAGTTGCGGAGATATATCTTTCTGCGGGGTTGATCGATGAAACTGCTAAGTAGCGTAACGGAAGACCAACTGCGGCGGGTATGCAAAATGTATCCAACCAACGCCGGTGCAGCCAGAGCATTGGGCATTACGCAGTCATGGTTGCACAAATTATGCAAAAAATACGGTGTTGCTCGTCCTGTTGTCGGGAAAAGACCCCCAAAACGCACTTGACAAGTTCTTGGGGGCACCACGTAGGTCGATAGTATGGCGGCACCTCAATTCGCAACGCCCGAACCCATCCGGTTCAGCGAGGAAGACAAGGATAAGATCCTTGACCTCGTCGGAGACCTCTACGATGACGGTATCCAGGGGCGGATGGAGTGGGAGGGCAAGCACGAATTATACGACCAGATGTTCCGGGGCAAGACGGAACCTCGCTCTGGTCCTTGGGAAGGATCTGCGGACCTCCACGTTCAGATGCCGTACTGGCTTGTGGACTCGGTCAATGTGCGCCTTACTGCCGGTGTATATAATCAGACGCCCCTCGTCGGTGGACTCGCGGAAGAGGATGCTGACCAAGAAGTTTTCAAAAAAGCGGCTAATCTTGTAGAGTGGGACTTGCAAGCCAAGCGGATGAATGCGCGGGCATTATGGAATAGGGCGTCTAAAATCCGCCTTATCCACGGGTGCTCTGTGTCGCTACTGTCCTACGCGGCGGATACCTATAAGTATCGCACTAAGGATATTGTACCAGAGGTTGTCGAAGACGAGGACGGAGTCGCTCGTCTTATAGATTCGGAGCAGATACGCGAAGAGGAGGGTGTTCTCTACGATGGTCCGGTGATGACCCCACTGGAGTGGGACGATTTCGTCGTGCCGGTCTCCGCTATGAACTGCCAGCCAAACCGACCCTCCAACCCCGGTGGGGCCGATTGGGTCATCGTCCGGCAATGGGAACCTCTTTCACTACTCTTTAAGAAAGCGCAATCAGCCTACATAGAGATCGATGAGGAGGACCGCGACTTCTGGATCAACGCGGCCCCTTCCCAAGATCGGTCCAACACCAGCGGGACCGGCCAGAACAACCGGAGGGTACGCCAGCAGGATGGGCGCGATGGACTCAACCGGTCTCAGTCCTCGCACGATAAAGCCTCGGCCCGTCCCAACCCCGAATTTGAGATACTGACCTACTTTGGTGCGTACCCGGACCCGGACACCGGTAACGACGAGGAAATGGTGATCTTCGTATCCCGGTCTCCCAAGATGGTCTTAGGAGCTTTCCGGCTGGCAGACCTTTACTTTAGGGGTCATCGCCCCTTGCTCGAAATGCATTACCAGACGGTCTCCACCCGCTTCTACAGCATGGGCATCATGGAGATCGTCCAGCATTTGAGTGCGGAACTGGACACGATCCACAACATGAGGCTCGATGTAGGCTTCGCCACCAACTTGCCCTTCTTCTTTTACCGGGCCTCTGCCGCCTTTGACCCGGACGAGGTCGAACTGCGTCCCCTCAAGGGAATCCCCGTGGATAATATTGGCGATGTGCAGTTCGCCGCGATGTCGAACGTGACCTCCTTCTATAGCCAGGAAGAGCAGATGCTCTACACGCTGGTCGAACGGGTGGTCGGCGTTACGGACCTGTTTTTGGGGATCTCTCCTACGCGGGGTGCAGCCGCTCGTCATGCAACGGGTTTTGTCGGTACGCAACAGGAGGCACTGGCGCGGACGAGTGAGATACTCAACCAAGACGCGGAGAGTTTCTCTTTCCTCTGCCGGTTTATCTACGACCTCGAAATGCAGTACGGTCCAGAGGGCCGGGTCTTTCGCTTGCAGGGTGAGAGTGGACCGCAGACGATGGATCTAAACCGTGATGCCCTATGGATGCAAGGCGAGTACGACTTCCGGCTAGGGGCTAATCAAGGGTCGTACTCGGCGCAGGTACAACAACAACAGGCACAGGCGATGCTACAGATGGCGGCAGCATCGCCACTGGTCAACCAAGATCCGGGCAGACGGTGGGAGATCGAGGCGTACTATCTGCGGAGCATTGGCATACGCGACCCGGAGACCTATATCGGTCCCAAGGCGGCTATAGCGCAGACCAACCCACGGTCCCAGGACGAAGAGAATGGCGAAATGGCGCAGTTCCTCTACGGCATCAATGCCCCTGCGCCGGTCCATCCGTCCGACAACGACCAAGAGCACCTTACGCAGTTGATGGAGTTTTTGAACTCCACCGAATACAACGCGCTAGGACGCCCCAACGAAGAGGGCTATATGGCTCATTTTGCTTTGCACCAGCGGCAGGTACAGCAGAAGCAAATACAAGCGCAGATGCAACAGCAGATGGCAATGGGCCAAGAGCAGGGTGGGCAACCGGGACAACCGAACCAGCCGGGGCAACCGGGCCAAGGAGGCGGTGGTCCGGCCCCTGGCGGTCAAGATCGCATGATGGCGCAGATGATGAATCAGTCTGGTGGCAATATACCCGGCCTGGGCGCAGACCAACAGCCCCAAGCATCGATCCCTAACCCGCCAACCTTTCCGACGAGTTGAAAGATCCCAAACGCAAGCGTGAGTGGCGCGACTTCACTACGCATAATACGTGGAAGGATATGCTGACGGAGCTCGGAGGAATGGAGGCAAAAGAAATTGGGCAACTGATCGACATCACCCGGCAGGGGACGCTTGAAGAGATCAAGCATCAAGCGGGTGTGGTAGACGGAATACAACGCACGATCAAGTTTTTGATCAATAAAGCCGAACAGGCAAGAGACCTATAGGTAGATATCATGGCATACGATCCAGCACAGATAGCGCAGATAATGAGAGCAATGCAAATGCAGGGAAGTACGGGACCGTATAATCGTATGGCACATGGAGGTGGTCCCGGTTGGGAAGGAGGCACAGGGTCTGCTGCAAGAGGGCAACAGAATATGGCATACCAGCAAAACCCTAGAATAGGTGCAATGTTACGTGGGGACGATGCTAGCGTGACCAGCGTAAACCGCATAAATGGAGCACCTCTGTATTCCGGGTCTATAGGGCAAAGAGGGGCACAGGCAATGCGAGACCGCATCCAAGACTTTGCCCAAAACCCCGAACGGTATCGCGGCAATGCCAGTGCATCGCAAGGTGGGGCGAACCAGATGATGCAGAGTATGCAGCAACCCGACCTGCAAACCATCGAACGGTTAATGCAAATGTTACGGCAAGCGGGGTTAGAGTCTCAAATGGATAGGATGCCAACACTCGCACCATCAACCCCACGACCTCGGCAACCCGGATTGCCATATTACGGCCCACAAGCCGGTCCAGCCCCACGACCTCGGCAACCCGGATTGCCACGGTACGCTCCGCAGGGTGGGATTAACCCGATGGCGCAACGTAGAGGGAATGCGAGAATACAGCCGGGTTTGGGCAGATGATCGAAGACGGTCTCGATCCCCGCGTCCAAGATACGGTTGCCCGCAACATGATCAATCACGGGCAGTACTTCTTGGTTTCCTTTCACCGTGGGGACGAACCAGTGGTGGTATTTAGAGGCATGGACGAGAAGCGATTTACCATCGTGCAACACGAACTTAAAACTGCACGGCAACCTGTCACCTAACCTAGGAGGTGCATTGTGCCAGAAGGCAACAAAATGTATGGCTCGAAGACGCCCCGTAAGGCGTCCAAGGCCAACAAAGGCGGCACCAAGGGGACCAAGGCGAAGAACTCGTCTGCCCCCAAACGCAAGATGTACTAGCAGTACCGTAGCACCCGTAGAGTAAAAATTTAACTATTCCGTCCGGTGTAGAGGACCGGATCGGGGGGAGTGCCTCTACCACTCTCTCTCGGTCTCCTACACCGGACGTTTTTTTGTTCTAAGGACTGCAAATGTCTGAAGCACATTCGGATGCAAGCTACGCAGAGGACTCATCCGCCTCTGCATCGGACGGTTATGGGGATTCGTCCTCCCAACAAGTGGACAACGGTTCGGTAACGCCCGCTGACGCGTCAGATCAGTCCGAACAAGGACCGGTGCCGTATGACCGCTTCCGCGAGGTTAACTCGCAAAAAAATGAGGCCCAACAAAACTTGGGCAAAATGCAAGAGGCTTTTCGGCAACGGGAAGCGCAGTGGCAGCAGTTTGCTCAAGGGGTCCAACAGCAACAGCAACAAATACAAGCACAACAACAGCAGACCCAGGAACCAGCCAGCACCGAACCGGACTCGGAAGAACTGTACATCAAACAAATGTTGGGTGATGACGAGACCGGTGGTAAAGTCTACGAAATGCTTGACCGACATTTTAACCACAAAATCGGCAAGCAGGGAGTAGCGTCCAAAGACGAAATAATGAGCGAGGTCAAGGATTACGTAAACAAACAGACGGGCTCTATCCAGAGCACGTTTCACGTATCCAACCAAGTTCAAGATATGGTGGGCAAGGGTATGATCGGCCCGGAAGACGCGGAACGGATTACAGGGAAGGTAGCAAATGCTTTGCAGTCCCAACCGCAGTGGGCAGAGAACCCGGCCAATATGGACCTACTAATGTCTAAGATCGTCATGGACGAGATTAGGGGTGGGCAAGTAAAGCCGTATTCGCAACGGCGTACGGTGGGTAGCAATACTCCCGTAGCACCGGGGCAGAACGGCAACAGCAACCAAGCACGGGAAGCAGAGCAGGGGCAGTTGCGCGATGCCGCTGGCCGTTTTCGATCTTTGCGAGGTCTAGTCGAAAAAAACGACATGAAGACGCTCGAACGATTGGGGCGTAATACTGCCGGTGATTCCACCGGCCAAGACCTTAATGCAATGATCAAGGAGCAGGGCTAATGGCTGAAACGCAACCCCAGGAATCGTCGGTGAAAGCGCAAGCTAACGCCGCGAAAGAGGCGAAGGAAAAGTCGGTGGCAACCAACGATAGTGCGGATATCGAACGTGCATTGGATTGGGCAACTGCTCAGTCTGAGGACGGTCATACCTGCCCTATATGCGGTCATCGTCACATCCTCGAAGGTAAGGCCCAACCGGGCAAGCTACGCGATCATATGGCACGGGTACACCTGTTCCGGGTGATTGCAGGGTTTGAGCGAGGGTCGCTGGATGAGACACCGCAGAAGTTGGAGAAAAGCCAAAACGCCATTGAGGCATCCGGGGAACTGGAAGTTATCAATGACGATGATGCCTTCGATGCGCTCTACGTCCCGGCAGTGATCAAGGAACGTGCGACCCGCGATGGTGGGGGAGTCCGATGGGTTGCCCCGCGCAACGTGGATCGCAATAAGGATATGGGTTGGGAACTCGTCAAACGCGAAGAGGGTGAAACTATTCCAAACCTTAACAACAGCACTGAGGACGATACCGTCCGCACAAACGAAATGGTGCTGATGAAAGCACCGGCTCAGTTGAGGGAACGAATAGATGGCATCCAGGCGCGAAAAAACGACAACAACCTATCGGCCCGTAAAGAGGACTTTGATCGAAAGCTGGAAAACCATGCCCGCAACGTCTACGACACCGCAGTGCGTAAGGGCGCAGATGCCACTCAAGCGAGGAACCTCGCCAGAGCGGCAGAGCGTGGGCTGAGTACCGGGTCTATCAATATACGAGAGGGTAATAGATCGTAATGGCAATCATGCAACCGCATGGTCCCCTGCTCAAGTTGCATCAGTTTCGCAACGATGGTGGTGCAGCCGTATTCCGGGGTGACCTTGTAGAAATGGATGTCGATGGCAAGATATCGGCAGCAGAAGCTACCGATACGCAGTTGTATGGCGTGTCTTTGACCTACGTCGCTGCGTCTACTACGACCAATGTGCCCGTCGCGTGTGATCCCGATCAGTGGTTCGAGGGTGATCAAGACGGAACGGTTGCCGTGGTAAATATTGGCTCAAATATGGATCACGCAGTGGGCAGTGGGGGTTCAACAACCACCGGCAATTCGACGCACGTTATCGACACTTCCGATGTTAAATCAGCAACTGCGGGGTTGCGTATCATCGACCAAGTCCGGCAGCCAAACACGACTGATCCGGCAAACCCCACGATTTTCATTATCAACGAACACGCGTTCAAAACCACGACAGGGTTGCACGAATAATTAGGAGAAACTAACAATGCCAGCAATTAGCCTTACAGGCAATTTTAGTAACCTAACTACCTTGCGTGGGATCGACATGGTTATCCACCATGCTTACGATCAACGCGAGAAGATAGGGCGCGGGCTTTTCAACGTCCGCGAATCAACGCAGTACCAGGAAAACACGCAGACTGTCGGCGGGGTCGGCTTGATGCAGACCAAGCTGGAAGGGCAGTCTATCAACTACTCTTCGATGGTTGAAGGGCACAAGGGCACGTTCACTCATGTGGACTACGCTCTTGGTATGCGGGCAACCCGTGAAATGATGCGGGACGAGCTCTACGGAGTGATGGAAGATATGGCTATTGAATTGGCCTATTCCGCCAACGCTACCGAAGAGACCATCCTTGCCAATCACTTCAACAACGGGTTCTCGTCTTCGTATACCGGCCCGGATGGCATCGAACTGTTTGCGTCCAACCATGTACGCGAAGACGGTGGCACGTTCCGCAACGAACCTTCGTCACAAGCGGATCTGTCGAAAACGTCCCTGGAAACCGGACTTATCGACTTCCGCAAAGTCTTCGTTGATGGTGCGGGCAAGAAACTGGCGATCCGTCCTAAGTACCTCTTGGTACCCCCGGACACGCAGTTTACTGCCAGCCGCTTGCTCGACTCTAGTGGCAACCCCACGGTCAACTACGGTGGTTCCGGCGATTCGGAATCGGCAGTCAACCCGATCAACGGGTTGGGCTTGCAGTTGGTCGTATGGGATTACCTTACCGACACCAACGCGTGGTTCCTCCTCGCTGAGAAGGAAAACCACAAGTTGTTGACCTACACCCGTGAAGAATTCAACACTGACTATATCTATGACTTTGATACCAAAGACTACAAGATATCTGGTCAGTTTGCTCAGTCTTCCGGTTGGGGCGATGCGCGAGGTATCTACGGTTCGTCTGGCTCTAGCTAGACGTTCACATCGATGGTGCGGTGCCTTTCGGGGTGCCGCACCTCCGCCACGTATTACCAGTAATCGAAGTGAGAGGACATCAGTATGGCGGCACCAACACCAGTAACTAAAAGCGAACAGTCCGGCCATAACGGGTACACCATTTGGTTAGGCGAATGGGCGGGCACTGGCGAATTCACCGATGCTGTTGTGGTGGATTTAAGTGGCTTAACGTCCTATACGAGTGCGCTAAAAATCGTCAAAGGATACATCGTCGCATCAGAGGGTATCAGTGCCAAGCTGGAACTGGAAAATGATAGTTCCGATGTGCCCATTGCCATGCATCCTTTAGCCGCAACGGGACGCATCGATTTCGATTTTACCGATACCCCAGGTGGCGGAGTTCTGCAAGCAACAGGGACTAGCATCACTGCCGATCTGATATTGACTACCACATCGGCAGCATCAGCGGATACGGTCTTTATCTATGTCGAGTGGAAGGCTTATTGATCAATGGCTAAGACACTTGGTGCGGTCATTAATGCGGCACTCAAGGATATCAAAGAGCCAGAGATCACCGAATTCACATCGACCAATATCCTTGAGCAAGCACTGATCGAAGAGGCGAATAACGCCAAACGAGACATCCTCTCACGCAAGCGATTCAATTGGGGACTGTCTCGAACTACGCTTACCACCACCGACGATATCACCACCGGCACAGTCGCGGCCACTAACGGGTCTACGACGATTACGTCCAAAGACGACGATGGGGATAATGCGACGAATTTTGGTAGTGTCGCGGCGGGTATGTACCTCCGGGTCGGGTCTGATAAGGTTTCCTACAAAGTCACGGCAGTAGACTCCAGCGTCAGTGGGGTCCATTCCCTCACCATAGAGACCGCATATGTAGGCACTACGACTACGTCTGCGGAGTATGTCATACTCAAGGACGAGTATGGACTGAGTACGTCCGATCTGGACTCAATCCAGTTTGTGACTTTCTCGGACGGTCAAACATGGTTTGGGCAGAACAAAGGCACCGGCCCGAACAACGAAGTCGGCGTAGTCGATATGCCGGAACTGCTATCGGCATCGGGGGGTGATTTGCATCGCAACACTTCCGGCAAGCCGATGGTCTTGGCTCGGATCATTGCCGACAGTAGCGACCAGCCCGTCTACAAGCTATGGCCCTATCCCAAGGATCAATACGTCCTCGATCTCTGGTATACCACCAAATACACCGAAAACACCACGTTCGGCACGAACCTGTTTGGTGGGGACGCGCCGGACCTGGCATACGATGCGGTGGAGTACCGCGTATGCGCCAGAGCGGCTAAGTGGGACCGCAATTACGTCGAACAGCAGTACTGGATGCAACAGTACCAACTGGCAATCATTAACCTTATTCGAGGACCGACAACGATAACGCCGAACAGTATGTCGGTAGCTACGTATCGTCGGTCCTACGGTATCAACGTGCGGGCCGAATCGCAGATTTACTTCGATACCAAACCGGCGGCTAGGTAATGGCTGGTTGGCGCGAAGAGGGATACCAGAGCTTTGGTGAGGGCATC
>VTLG01013659.1_pt1 | contig 12522 bp, 10 predicted proteins | sample 4694571 | NCBI WGS metagenome assembly VTLG01 (sample SAMN12604809, study PRJNA352737) | marine metagenome | biome: ENVO:00000447; feature: ENVO:00000209|ENVO:00000569|ENVO:01000036; material: ENVO:00002151; isolation source: viral sequences binned using virsorter ... | reverse complement strand
GTTACTGAACTAGCATTAATATCTGTTGAAACTCCATTACCACCATTTCCACCCGCAGAACCTGATCCGTTTGCACCTGCTGCTCCAGCACCGCCTCCACCACCAGCTCCCTCAACCGTAGAACTTGTAGAACCTACTCCGCCAGCGTTTCCTTGTGGTGGACTTACTGGTGGAGTATTACCTGCTCCTCCTGTACCCCCACCGTGGTCAGCACTTCCAGCACCTCCGCCACCTGAACCCCCTGCTATACCAATAGCAACAGGTTGTGAAGTTGGTAAACCACTACCACCTCCACCACCACCAGCAGATGTTATCGTTGAAAAAATTGAATTAGATCCACTACTACCTTTTTGAGGTTGTGCATCTGTACCAGCACCTCCAGCACCTACTGTAACAGGAAATGTAGTTGCTGTAATTGTTAAACCTGTTGGTGCCACTAAAGGTGAAGCAGTATAAGAAGGGCTTATATCTCTACCTTCTCTAAAGCCACCAGCACCTCCACCACCACCTCTAACTGAACCAGCGCCACCACCACCAGCGATAACCATATATGAAACTGTACTAGGACCACTACCTGATCCAGCACTTGAAACTACAAAACAACCATCACCTGTAAATGTATGTATTTTAAAATCTCCTGATGTTGTTACGGTACCACCTGTAGCCGCAATAAAAGAGGTAGCTTGTAAATCAGCGACATTATGTTCGTTTGTGTATAACCAACCTTTAGTTGAGTCAACATAAACTAATACAACACTTGCTCTATTAGTTTTTAAAATAGAATTATTAGCAGAACCTTGTATATTGTGACCATTTCTTACAATTGTGCAATTGTTTGAGGCAAAATTACCTGCATAATCTTTGATTGCAATTGTATCACCAGCAGATGCACTTGAAGGTAAAGTCATAGAAATCGCACTACTTGATGTATCTACAAAATAACCTTGACCTGCGACCATAGTTGTGTCACCTGTCTTTACAGACTGCCAATCAACATCAACATTTAAATTAAATGAATCACCTAATGCTCTTGAGGTTCCTCTTATTGTGACTGTAGAGTTAGAGAGTTTAGCATTAGCAATATCACCATCTTTTAATTTAGCGTTAGTAATCGTACCAGAAACTTCAGCAATCGCAATAGTTCCGTCTTCTATTTTAGAATCGTTAATTGCATCATCTGCGATACCATTTCTAGGTAGTTTTGTTATTGCCATTTAAACTCTCTCTAACTATATTTATTATAATAATTGAAAATGTAAAGATAAGTTTATTAAAAAATCTTTATTTTCATTTTTAGTAATATAACGATTTAAATGTGAAGAAAATAAAATAAACTGATCTTGTACCAAAGGTACTTTCCATCTTCTATGTTTAATTCTTCCATAATCATACTCAAATACAATGTAAGATGGTTTCTTACCTGTAGAGACTGTATATAAACAATCTACCTCTGGTGATTCTTCTAAAATTGTGTCTTTTACATTATGATGTGTATTGACATTTTCACCTGTTTGTTGTATTATACCTCTTATACTTTCAATTGGTGTAGGCACTAATGTTTGACCGTGCTCCAATCTATAATGATCTCTCAACCAATCTTGTGTCCATTGTATATGTTGATGATAAGGTACCTGTACATAGTCATTCATATACCAGTATTGTTTATCATCATACCTATTATCTAAACTAAAATTAGATAGAATATGGTTTTTAATCAATCTGGTATCTACGCTAGATACCTTATCTATTTTACCTGTAATAATAAAAGATTCGGTAAGCCTATGCTTTTCCATAATATCCTCACTGTTTATGATTTAATATTATCTACTAACCCAAGCCGAACCATTCCAATCATGGATTGTTTTTGGATCTGCAGTGTCATTTGATTTAGTTGCTTCCCAACCTTTAGAGTTATCTGCTTGATAACCTGATTCGTTCCAATAAATGCTGTATTCCCAAACAACTGGATCTTGTCCGTCATCAACTACACTAGGATAAGTGATTGGTGCTTGCCATTGAGCAGTTGAAGTATTTTTAGACCAACTTGCATGTGGTTGTGGTGAAAAAAACATATCATTATCTTCATCATAAGTGTAACCAATACCTGCGTAGTTACCTCTTAATTTTTTAGATTGATCGCCTTCAGAACCATCAGCGTTGTAATATTTGTTACCTCTTGTATTGTAAGAAGTTTGTATCCACATAGCCGCTGGCCATCCGTGAATTTGTTGTAATCTTTGTTGACCTACTGATTCATCTTCCTGATTATCAGCGTTTAACATTTGATCGTTGTCTAGTCCGTGTACGGCGATTACTTTACCGTTTACACCTAGTTTAGCGAAGTGTGCCATTGTTATAATCTCCTTATTATATGAGTACCATATATCTCTTTTTAGAGTATCGTACCCAATTAATTGATTGTTAAGACTATTTATAATCTTTATCTACTTTGAAATTAAAAGAGATAACAATTCTTAAATCATCACTATTATTTTTAGTAACTAAATGATCTAAAGTTGACGGAAATATTAAATAATGACCTTCACTTGATGGATACCACCATCTTTTAGTTTGATTATATTTGTTGATAGGATACTCAAAAATTATTACACCTGAATTATCTGGTACTTGAACATAAAAAACTGCTGAGTAATCTGGTGAATTTTTTATATCAAAACAATCAACATGGTCATGTGTATGTGTTGACTCATTTTTTCTGTGTACAACAGCCCAAAAATCATCTAGTTTTATTTTTTGAGAATATTTTTTTAAAAATTTTTCTTGTATTTGACTTACAATATTATTAAAAGCTTTTGATTTAGGTATTTTTAAATCTTCATTTCTAACGTCTGTAATATCGTTAGATACTTTTTTACTATTTTTAAATGATTTTAAACAATCTTCTTTTAATGACTTAATATCAATATTATCTAGTTTACCATGTATAAAAAAAACACGGTGTAAATCAACTTCTTCCATAACAATATATATAACAGTTTTAAATTATTGGAATTTGTATCTTATAACAACAATACCTTTACCACCAGCTTTACCAGGAAGATCGTTATCCGTATCTCCTCCAGCGCCACCACCTGTATTCGCTGTTCCAGCAGTTCCTAAATTCGGACTAGGACCTGGACCATATCCTCCAGCACCACCGCCACCTACATTAGTAGCACAATTTGAAGTACCTGCTTTTGCTCTAGCACCAGCACCACCACCAGCACGAACAACAGGACTTCCCGTAATACATGAAGTTGTTCCTGCACCACCATGTCCGCCTCTGCATCCTGGAGCACCATCACCTCCTGTACCTCCAGCGCCTCCACCGCCTCCACCGTTTGCCACGGTAGGACTATTACCAGCACCACCAGCATTACCTTGTGATGGACTTACTGGTGGCGTATTTCCTGCGCCACCTGTTCCACCATTAATTCCTCCGCCACCTGAGCCTCCTGCGTCACCAGGTTTATCTGGATCATTTCTTCCACCTCTACCACCACCAGCAGATGTGATCGTACTAAAAACTGAATTTGAACCATTAGTTCCTTTGGTTGGACCACCTGATGGCCCTGCACCTGCAGCTCCACCACCACCTACTGTGACAGGAAAAGTTGTTGCTGTAATTGTTAAACCCGCAGGAGCTTTTAATGGAGAAGCAGTATATGAATCTACTGGTGCATCTAAACCTTCTCTATAACCACCAGCGCCTCCGCCTCCACCAATTCCTGTGCCTCCAGCTCTTCCTGGTGTTCCGCCACCTCCAGCAACTACCATATAAGAAACTTTATCACCACCACCTAAACTATTACCTAAACTTGATACCACAAAACAACCATCGCCTGTAAATGTATGAATTTTAAAATTACCTGAAGTTGTTATTGTACCACCTGTTGCAGATGTATATGTTGCACCAAATTGAGTTGTTGTTAAATCACCTACTGATGTCCAACCTTTTGTAGCATCTGCAAAAGCAAACACAGCCACTTGACCATTTGTGCCTAATGTTAGAGTTGTTCCAACAGTACCATCAATTGTATTAGATGCTACAGTTACAGCATTTGATCCAAAATTTCGAGCATAATCTTTTATAATAATTGTATCACCTGTTGTAGAGTCATCTACTGAGGGAAAGTTTACTGTTTGAGCGCCACTTGTAGTATCTATAAAATAACCTTTACCAGCAGTAGCAGTTAAAGCAGTAGAACCATCGGATACATGAACTGATTGCCATTGTACACCTGTGTTAGCAATACTTGATATATTTTTTTCTGTAATTTTAGTAGTCATATTCTATATTTATTATGGTAACTCCCTTATAACAATAGCGACACCTGCGCCAGGTGCTGTTGTAAATGTTAATGTAGTGCCTGATATTCCATAGTCAGTTGTAGGTGCTTGTACTACACCGTTTTCTGTAACAATAACATCATTTACTGTGGCACCAGATGTGACTGTAAATGCAGTCGTTGATCCATCACCTGTTCCTGTTCTTGTATTATATGTAAGTGTGGTTGCGATGTTTGATTTTTGTATTTTTTTAAATTCTGTTGCTGAAGTATCATATACTAATAATACATCATCATCTGCTGCTACTTCTGCTAATTCTGTACCACCAATTAATAAGTTATCTAAAGTAAGTTTTTTTAGTGAACCAGCAGAGTTATCATATACTAATAATTCATCTGCACCTTGTAAACCTGAACTTCCGTGTGATGTTCTACTTGTAATAACACCACTACCTATTGTTGCAACTTCTAATGCGACCCCTAAAAATATAACAAATACTGTATCACCACTCGCTGGCGCCGCAGTAAATGTTATTTGAGTGCCGTTTGTCGCTAGATTATATGCAGTTTCTGGCTCTTGGTGTACCCCTGCAACGGATACTAGTATAGATGATGAGGACCCTACCGTGTAGTCTAAAGAAAACGTAGTCGTAGAGCCATCGGCAGTTATTGACTGCTTTTCAAACGCTCCGTATTGTGGGTCTCTTCCTATATATGCCATAATTCTCTATCCATTAATTCTGGAATTTATATCGTATTACTACGATACCTTTTCCACCAGCACCACCTGTTCCAGTAGCAGGGTTAGGTTGATTTCCTGAACCTCCGCCACCACCACCTGTGTTGGCTGTTCCTGCGTGGCCGTCACCACCTGGAGGTGCGTTACCGCCCTCTCCTCCACCACCTGGTCCACCTGAACCGTTCGCAGTAGGTGCAGTGGTACCACCACCACCTCCACCAGCTCTAGTTACATCTGATCCTGATATAGTTGACGGTGTTCCATTACCACCATTACCAGCACAACCCATATTTGAAACTGCTCCAGCAGTTGCGGCTCCACCGCCACCTCCTCCACCTTCACCTGGAGGTGAACCTGGTCTTGTATCGTTTCCGCCTGCGTTACCTTGTGATGGACTAACTGGAGGTGTATTACCTGCTCCACCTACAGCACAAGATTGTCCTCCTGCGCCTCCACCTGAACCACCAGCGACCCCATTCATATGAGACGGTGGTGTATTATTACCACCAACGCCACCACCTGCTGATGTTATAGTTGAAAATACTGAATTTGATCCTGAAGTACCGTAAGCAGTTGGTTGACCTGAAGATGGATCGTCACTTCCTGTACCACCTCCACCTACTGTAATTGGAAAACTAGTAGCAGAAACTGTTAAACCTGCGGGTGCAGCCAAAGGAGATGCGCCTGGTGCGTATGGGTCAGATGGTTCTTTTCCTTCTCTATAACCACCAGCGCCACCGCCGCCACCTCTTTGTGTTCCACCACCACCGCCACCTGCGACTACCATGTATGAAACTTTTGCTCCACCACCTAATGAGTTACCTACTGAAGCAACAACAAAACAACCATCACCTGTAAATGTGTGTATTCTATAATCACCTGAAGATGTGAGTGTACCACCTGTAGCAGATATGTATGTTGCACCTACTGTATCAGGTGTTGCGTTTTCTACAACTTTCCAACCTTTTGTACTATCAACATAAACTAATGTCGCTGTTTGTTTATTACTTCCTAGTGCACCGTTTCCTGGTGAACCATCTATATTATGACCATTTCTATTGATGACAATATTGTTTGTAGCAGCATTAGCAGCATAATCATTAAGTTTAATTGTATCACCTGTATGTGCAGATGATGGTAAAGTAACTTCTACTTCACCACTGGTTGTATCTATAAAGTAACCTTCTCCAGCCACTGCTGTAAAATCACCTGTTTTTATGGCTTGCCATTCTATTAAGTCTGTACTTACATTTCCTAGTTTTCTTGTTTTTACGCCCATTGTTTATCCTATATTGGTAGATACCTAATTTGTATTTCTGCCCCACCAGCTGGAGCTGTAGCAAAAGTTAAAGTTGTACCTGATATTGTATAGTCAGTTGTTGGTATTAATATAGCACCATTAACTATTGCTAAAACATTGGCAACCGCTCTACCACTATTTATAGTAAATGCAGTTGTACTTCCATCACCAGTTGCTGCTCCTGCAGTGTAAGTTAATGATGGTGAAAAATTTGCTTTTGTTACTTTTCTTAACGCACTGGCAGATTCATCAAACATTAATATAGTATCGTCATCTGCTGAAGTTGTTTCTTCTGTCTCACCTGAAATTAAATCTTGCGCTAGTTTAGCGTTAGTAATAATACCATCTGATACTGCACCTGCGTTTACTATTGATTCTATTTGTGTTGGATTGATAACGTATATCTCATCAGCACTTGCTGGAGCAACGTTAAATACTAAACTTGTTGGCGCTGTTAGAGTATAAGATTTAGATGCGCCTGGCTCTTGTCTTACGTTATTAACAACTACAGTAAGATCATTTGCACTAGCAGCACCTTGTGATAGTGTAAATGTAGTAGTAGAACCATCGCCTGTAAACGTATCGTTTGTTGCGATTGCTCTTGTTATGTCGCTTGGTTTTTTACCAATATAAGCCATTAATTACTCTCTCTTTATTCTTATACGTCTTCAAGTACAGAAATAGTTGCGTCTAACGCAGAAGCTGTTCCTGAAGTAACTCTTAATACATCACCTGCAGATCCATTATGTTGTAATACTAATTTATTACCCGCCATGACCTCTAGTGAGGAACCAGCAGGAATAGAAGCACCCTTTACAATGTATGTGTCAGTGCCACTTAAACCATCTAAAAAAACATCACCTGTAATACCAGTTGATGATGTATTAGATAAAGTGATACCGATAACGATACTTTCTAAAGCAGTTGAACCCGCGCCAGCTGGAACTGTGTAACCAGCATCTCCAGAGGCACCCGTAGATGTAGTTACGTTATTTACTTGAAATCTTTTAAAATCGTTTGCCATTTGTTATCCTTTTATTCTACTATTTATAATCTATCCTAGTGCGACCGCTTGCGCAATTGCAAATGCGTTAGTCGCAAAACTAACAGCAGTTCCAGTTGAATCTACAAAACTTATGTCTTGTAAAGTCTTTGAGTTTACACCAATTCTACTACCCATATAACCATGTGAACTACACTGATAATACAATATATGTGGTGTAGTGTCACTTACAGCAATTTGTGTGTAAGCGCCAGAGTTACCAGGTGTTCCGTTTGTAGTCACACCTGTTGTAAATTGTGTTGTTTTACCAGGGTCATAATAGAATCTTAAAGGGTGAGTCTCATTTGTACTATCTTCCTGATTAAATCTATATGTATTTCCTGGTTTAAATTCTATGAAAGGTGCTTCAACATCATCTAATTTATAACCATTACCAGAACCTGTACCCTCATATATGTGTGCAGAAGTTTTTGATGCAACTGTTACTGCTATCTCTGTGTAAGTATTTGAACTATCAGCGTTGTATTGAGCACCTAAAACATCTGCATAAAGATTTTGACTTATATCGCCACCTGATATTGAAATAGTTAAAGTATCTGTCGCTGATACGACAGCAGATATACCTGAACTACCTACAACATTTAAAGTATTACCAGCAACAATAGTCTGTGTAGTTGAACTAGTGTCTCTTAATATAAAACCAGTTGCAGATACAGAAGTATTAATCTCATTAATCGCTGCGACTAATGAAGTTTGATCCGTAGTGCCTAAAGACGCTAGATCACCTGTGTCAGTTGCGTGACTATTAAAGGTCGTTCTAAACGTTTCTAAAGTTGCTGTTGTTGCGACTGATCTTACTGCCATTTTACTTTCCTAGTTTCTCTATTATCAAAGTTTTTATCTCTCTCAATTCTGCCTTTAAATTATTTATTTCTTTACAAGCGTTTCTTAACTCATCACTTTGTTGTTCTCTTGCTCTATATTTTGACATATAAATTTTATATTCACTTGTAGAAGAATTAATTACAGCGTTTGAAGAAGTATCTCTTATTAAACTATCAAATCCTTCGACTTTTAATCTTGCCATCTTATACCGCCAATGCTATTCCTCTAAAGTCTTTTAGTCTCGGTGCGTATGGTGATACACTACCTCTTAAAACTATTTTAATTTCAAAAGATGTAAACTCTGCCAAACCGCTTGCACTAAACTTGTAATCTTTAAAATCTCTATCTTGTACTTCATCACCAATTGATGGATCAACAGAACTATCTGACGAACCATCTGTATTAAATGGTGTAAATTCTATATCTTTAATTCTTCTAGCTTCTTCACCACCACTTACTCTAAAGAATGCTGCGATTGATGAAGTTGATCTTACACTAGCCGCAACTCTAATATCTAAAGCTGTTGAAGGGTTTTCCAAGTTAACTGTTTTAGTTATATAAACACCTTCAGAAGAACCACCCTCTATTGCTGTGTCTTCTTCAAAGTCAACTGTGTTAGTTAATTTAGCCACAATAGATGCGCCAGATGCTGGAGCACTAACCATTGTTAAAGTTGTGCCTGAAACTGTAAAGTCATCAACAGGTTGTAATTTTAATCCATTTTTCTTAATTGCAAGTAAGTGAACACTTGAAGGTGTACTTGATAATGTAAATGTTGTTGAACTTCCATCGCCTGTAAATCTATCTGTTGATGATACTATTGGATTATTTAATCTATTATTGATCGCAAAAGCATTTATACGTTTCATATCAATAAATGGTGATACGTTAGCATTTGTTGAACTCATTGTTAAATTAACAACAAGTGATTTACTACCTGACATTTCGTTTGTTTCATTAATTGAACTTGCAACAAGTCTTGGTGAAGTAAAGTAAATATTATCTAATAAAACTGTACTTGATGCAGTACTATCTAAACTAAATGGTGTCTCTGTACCGTGAATTGATTTACCAGTTGTTGTTTTTAATGTCGCTGATAATGATGTTCCTGGTTGAGTGACTTGACCTATCTGTAATTGCATTACATCAAACGCTCTATTTTCTGTAGCAACAACCGAACTACCACCAACGTCACCTGAAGATGTCGCTGTTCCACCTGTTGTAATATCATAACTATCTAAAGTTATGTTTGAGATACTTGTATATGTTCCGTTAATCTCAGAGTGTGCGATACCATTATACGTACCTGCGGCAACACCAGATATTGTTACGTTATCACTTGTTGAGTGCATACCATGATTTTTGTGGAATACTCTTACAATACCTGTGCCGTTAAATGTTCTTAATGGGTTAGCACCTAACGTTCTTGTAGGTAAATCTTTATTTGCTAGTGTAAGTGTTCCAGCTGTCGTTGTATCAAACACACATTTTTTCATGTTGAATTTCAAGTCTTCCATTTGTTCAGGTGTCCAAGTGCTATCATTAGCTGACTTAAATAATACACCCATCGCTGGTTGAGCAGATACTGTTCTATCGCTACCTATTACTGTATCACCTAATCTCGCTGTATAAACTGAGTAATCTGTTGCATCTGTTTTTAAAACTATACAATACTCAATACCCTCTTGTAGATATACAGGTGATGGGAAAGTAAATGTAGTTGATGTACTTGCATCTGTACTTATATTTACTGAACCTGGATTTAAATATTTTTGTGCAAAAGGTAATGTATCATTTGTAGGATAACCATTATCCATTCTTCTAATTTCACATTTGACAGGAACTGTATCTGATTTAGTCGCAAAGAAAATGTCAATACTTGGTATATAAACACCATCTTCTGTGTCAATTATAAATGATTGAGCTAATGGGTCTCCTCTACCCACAGTAATTCTACCCACAATAGCACGAGACGACCTCGTTATTCTTCTTGTATCAGAAACATTTGTTCTAATTGTTCTAATTTCTCTAGTTGATATACTAGCGTTTCTTACTGTTTCTGCTAGTCCTTTAGCAACGTATTCTGTTTCTGCTGATGTTGCATTATCTGCTGCATTTAAATCTGCGTTTGTAGATGAACTAGTTAATCTAAATACTCTATTACCTGTTCGCCATCTAGGATTTGCATCTACATTCGGATCAGGTATTGCGAAAGTACCACTACATGCACCACTTGCATCTGTAACTAAATTACCACCAAGTGATCCACTTGTAGGTGTCACATATGCTGTAATTGCTTGTTCATCAAAGAATGGGAAAACTCTTGTATTAGGTCTCATACCTTGAGCAGTAAATGATATTGTTCTACTTCTTATAAATGGTACAAAGTTTACACCTACAACCCTATCACCTAAACTTTGTAAAACTGTTTGAGGAACTATTTCTGATCTTACACCACCTCTTGTCTGTACAACGTCTCTGCTATCTGTTCTAATAACTAATCTTCCTTCAACTCTAGTAGAACGTCTAGGATTACCTGACCATTGATCTTGCCACTCGTTCCATTCTGTACCTAATGGTATTGATGAAATGTTAGGGTTAGTTAAACCTCTTTCTCTAGCCAAGTTATCAAAGGTACCATTAACATTAACTACAATATCTGGTACTCTAGTTGTTTCTTTCCACTCATCTACTGGTGGGTCTAAATCTACATCACCAATCCAATTAAAGATCATAAATGGTTGTAGATTTTCTGTTTTAGTAGCAAATGGTTGTTCTATGACACTTGTTTCTGTATAAGGTAAAGTAATCACATCACCTGTTAATTGATAATTCGCAGCTGTTCTATCTGCTGCTACTATCGCTGTCAAATCATCATCTACTTCCTCAAACTCGACATTATCCTCATTAAACATTGGTCTAGCTTCACCTCTTGTTCTATCAATCGCTAGTTTATAATCATTATTTCCAACGTCACCAACATTGTGACCAGAAAAGTTATCTACAACAAATCCATTTTTAAATCTATCAAAACCATTTGTGTCTTGTATTTGTAAAGATTGTGCATCAGCTTCTAATAAAGAAAGTTGAGTGTAGTATTCCACATTTTGTATTCTTTTTTCTAAACGACCTATATCTCTCATAGTAAATCGTCTATTGTCTTGTTTATCTACTATTACCTCATCAGTATTTAAAGTGTATGATGGAATTGTAAGAGTTGCTAAATGTATATGTCCATCTAAATTTTGTGGTGCTAAAGGATTTAATGAAGATGCACCTTTGACTACTTTTAATTCACCGTTTCTTGTTAAGAAAATTTTATCTATTCTATTTAAAAAGAAAGAAAAGTCTGTTGTTATATCAGAGTTAAATTCTGGTACATCTATTGTACTATTACCTGTACCATTATAACTTTTCTCAAAGTCTGAACCTGATGTTGCACCAGGTAAAGTAGAAGCGTCATCTACCCTTGGTCTAAAATCTAAAGTATCCCTTAACTCAAAAGTTGTTCCTAAAGTTTCTGATATATAACTTGGAATATTCTCATAATCAACAACACCAGAATAAGAATCAACATCAAAGTAGTCACCAGCACCATGAGCAAAGAAATCAAAATTAATTAATAATTGACCAGTTGGTTTTAATGCACCTGGTTTTAATTTAATTCTACCTATGTCATAGAAATTATCTCTTTGACCTGTATCTAAATCAAATCTACTTGTTATATCTGTATGTGAACTTGTTGCAGTTGTACCAAACGCAGGTGACATATAAACATTGTTGATTTGGAATACATCTGCTTTCGCTAGACCAATAACACCACTCTCAATAATTGATTGTGATGATATATTAATTGTAGATGAACTATTTAAAGTTTTTGTTTTAGAACCAGCAACTGTTCTACTTACCGTTGCCAAAATTTTTACTTTGTGACCAGCGAAGTTTGCACCGAAGTCTAGTGTTAATGTTTTACCAGTAGGTGATCCACCTAAAGTAAATAACGCATCACCTTCGTGGTTATTACCTGAGGTATTTAAACTATCACCCACACTACCTGTTCCACCAGAGCCTGTGGTCATTATTGTAACTGTGAAATCATCATTTGCATGTGAACTAAATGTTTCGTTTGTACCAGCAGTAATTGTTGCATCACCGTTAGATGATAATGTAGAAACAAATTGTCTTCTTACGTTAAAGTTTGTATCTGTTGCTCCACTATTTGCATCTGTCTTTAATGTTTTGACTGTTGTGTTTGGTAATTTAAATATTGATATGTTTTGTTCTGGGTTTTGTAACTTCGCTCTTT
>VTLG01011886.1_pt1 | contig 12522 bp, 12 predicted proteins | sample 4694571 | NCBI WGS metagenome assembly VTLG01 (sample SAMN12604809, study PRJNA352737) | marine metagenome | biome: ENVO:00000447; feature: ENVO:00000209|ENVO:00000569|ENVO:01000036; material: ENVO:00002151; isolation source: viral sequences binned using virsorter ... | reverse complement strand
TACCATTTACTACTAATGCATGATCTGGTGTAGGACCTTGGCTTGCAAGTTCATTTCCTATAGCGAGTTGTCTGCTCATACTTACAGGGAATGGAAAATGAGCACCATAACCATTATCAAACATTGTTTGAGGACCTATTTTAAAAAAAGGTACCATTGATGAACTTGTACTAGAATCTAAATTACAGAAAAATTCTAAATCACCATAAACACCACCACCTCCTAAAGGAGTTGAACCTCTAACTGTTGATTTAATTTGAGCAACACTACCTGAACCTATAACATTTGCTATACTAGCAGAAGCATTAAGTGATTCATCAGCAAATATAATAGTACCTACAGTTTCTCCTGGTTGAGCTTGTGTTGGAGTTTCAAATGTACCTGGACTATAAGATAATACCATTACTCCTCCTAATGATTCAGATACACCTGTGTTTCCTGCAAATTGTCTTGCTGATAATCTACCATCTGCTTGGATTCTTACTTCTCTCTTTCCATCTCTTGATCTTACTTTAAAATCATCTGCTTTTATATCAAATGCTGATTTAGGATTTTTTGTTCCAACTCCCATTTGACCTGAACCTGAAAAGTATATACTTGCACTTAGACTAGATCCTGTGATAAAAGCACTTCTTTTATCATTAGGATCAAGTTCTATACCTAATGATGATGATCTAAAGATAATATTTCCTTTATAAAATGTTTGATTTACATTACCTGAACCTTCTTGGATTACATTAGATTGAAATAAGTTATTTGTATCTCCTACTTTAAAAGTACTTCCTACTTTCATTTCTCCAACTTGTACTTTAGTACCTGAAAAATCTGGAGATGATACAGATCCACTTCTTAAATTAGTTAATATAAATTTTCCTGTTACATCAACAGAAGCACTAAAAGAAGCAGAATTTCTAATTTTAAAAGTAGAACCTATAGACATATTTTCTCCTAAAGAAGAAGAAGGATTAAGTAAATTACTTCCATCATCTACTAAACTAGCTGTATATAAATACCCATTACCTGCTTTATTTAAAGCATTTACTGTTTTATAAGCTACACTAAAACTATCATCATTATGTTTAATAGGGATATTTAAATAATAATCATTTTTAGCTTGAGAACCTGATAATTTAAATAATAATTTTTTATCAGTAGCTATAGATTGAGTAACATTACTTCCACTCACTTCAAAAGAAGCAGATACATATCTAAAAATTAATCTTGTATCTGGTTGGTTTTTAGAACTACCACTAGTAATAGTAATAATAGCGTATGCATTTGTGTTAGATAATTTAGTTAAAACACTATCTACATTACTAGAACAAGTAATAGCTATAATATGATTTACAGATGAAGATATAGCTGTAGTGTGGTCTCTTAGTGAACCTGATCTAAATAAAAATATACCAGGTTTAGTATTAGTACCAGCTAAACCTTCTGTATTAATAAATAACTCATCTTGTTTTTGTATATATATAGACATATATTTATTTTATTTTATCCATATGCAGGAATATTGGTGCCTTCACATTGATTATCACCTGAACTAAGACCAAAACATCCACTATCTTCATTACCCGTTCCATTTGGTAAATTATTAGATGTCTCACATATACAAGACTCACATTTTACATATCCATTAGCTAAAACTCGTAACCAACAGTCAGCTCCACTAAAAAGATTTAAAATAATTTTTCCATTATTTACTCTTACATGAAATCCAGCTGTTATATTTCCATCTACATTTAAATTTCCTATACCTAAATTATTAGAAGAATCTTCAGTGTTAGATTTTACGTTTAAATCTCCATGAATATCTATTAATGCTGTATTTTGGTTTAAAACTATTGAAGACTTATCAACTTCTTGATTATCTATATTGTTTTCATGATTTGAAGATAATATTAAATCATTATTTTCTGCATTTATTTTTCCATCATTTTCTTCTAAACCTATTGAATAATAAAGGGGATTATTATTTAATGTTTGATTAGAGTTAGATGGATTTAGTGAGGAATCTGAAGATTCTTTTATAACTTCTATTTTATGTAACCCTTGTTTTGATTTATAAAACATAGTACCAGTTGAACTATTAATAATAATGTCATCTTTTTTTAAATCTGTTACTTGAGGGTCTCTATTTTTTATTCTTACTGCCATTTATTTTTTAAAATTAGGATGCATTTCATTATAAGGGGTTGATGGTTTAGGAGAAGCTATTTTTTCTTTATTATTATATATTAATTCAGTAGTTTGTGTATCAACATTATAAAAACTACATGTCATATTACTTTTTTGTGTCATCCATACTGCTAAATTATAGTCATATTTAGATCCTGAATAAGCATATATAGTACCTGAATGTACTTCAATACTACTTGTAGTATGTTGCCATGAAGAAGTTATATGGCCTATATTAAGTGATCCAGATGATTGAAAATTAACTACATTACTTAAAAAATAATTTTTCATTTCATCAAGCCAACCTTCTTGAGGTATGCAAGGATTCCATTCTTCTATACTAGATGTTGTAATTATCATTTTTTTTTATTATTTTATTTATCCATCACCTATGCCACCATAAGCTCTTCCTTTATTGTAATTATATTTATTAGCTACATACCAATCAATATCATATAATTCTTGAGTATTTAATGCTTTATTAAAAATTACATATTCATAACATTTTATAGTAGCAGCATCTTTATTTATTCCATTTAAAGCAGAAGAAAAAGTAATACTTGTTGCTCCCCCCTTTAATTTTTCATCAGGAAACTGACCAGCATCTAAAGTTGCAACTTTTTTACCCCTCATATACATTTCAGCAGAACCATCTGATTTTCCTACTACTGTTATCCAATTAAAATTATAATTTTTATCTCCTCCTGTTCCTGCTACTAATAAAGTATTATCAACATCTAAATAACTACTATCTGTAGAGAAATTACTAAGGATTTTATTATCACCACTATTTGTTTTACACACAGCTCTAATATTTCTTACAAAAGCACTTATAAAAAGAGTTTCTATTTCTATTTCTAAACTAAAATGTTGTATTATACCTGATTCACCAGTTGCTCCTTTTAAAAATAAAAGAGTATCACCATTAGCCCCTCCAGGATCTGGCCAATTTACATTGTTATAAATTAAAGCGGGAGTTTGATGTCCCGGTTTATGGTAATCAAATACATAAGTTACTGTAAAGTCTCTCATGTTTAAATCTGTATTTGATGTGTTTGTCCATTGCATTTCAGAAGAACCTGATCCAGTTGATGTATCTATTGATAAAGCATAATTTTTATTATTTTGACCATCTGTTGTTCCATAAAAAGGAGTTTTTGTTAAAGAAAAAACAGTAGCAAGGTGTTCATTTGGACTACTATCAGAACAAGATATTATTTTATTACTACCACTCTCATGGCCTCCTGATGATGCTAAAGTAACATTATTAGTATCAGTAAAATCATGATGTAGCCATATATTATGGTCATTAATTCTACCTCTCCCTACATTCCCATGTTGTGCTAATGTACCTATTCTCATAATTATGCAGTTAAATCACCAATTATATCCCATTCATCAACTCCAACTTTTTTACAACTAATTGCTGAAAATTGTCCTGATGCTGAAAATAGTTGGTTTCTTGAATTTAAAGTTATTGCATTACTTGCAGAAGTTATTAGTAAATGACCCTCACTTGATGTTTGAATAAATTCTATTTCTGTTCCTATAGCAAAAGCTACTGTTGAATTTGTATGTATTCTTACCTGATGTGAACCACATCTATTATAAGTTCCTGCATCTGTTAATAAAAGAGTATAATTTCCTCCTGCTATTGTTTTAATAGGTCTTGAACCTATAAAGGCAGGTGAGGATAATACTTGAAAAGAACCAGTACTATCAGAAGTTATATTTCCTGTATTTACTATATCACCACTTGCACTTATATTACCTGAGGCTGTTATGTGACCCATAATACTTGTTGGATTTGCACTTTTACCTATTGTGATAGGTGTATCATTTTGATGGCCTACTGTAATAGTAGAACTGTTATTTTCTATAAGTCTAAATCCTTCTTGTCCTATAAAATGATCACCTATTATATTACCACTTGAACTTATATTACCTGAGGCTGTTATATGACTAGTTGTTTGGATAAATCCGCTTGCACTTATATTACCTGATGCTGTTATATGTCTTGTAGAAATATCTCCTGATGAAATTATACTTGCAACTGAAATATTTCCTCCTACTGTAATTTCTGTAGCATTTAGGGAACCTGTTAATTGAGTGGCTATAATATTTCCACTTGCACTTATATTACCTGAGGCTGTTATATGTCCTGAAGTTGAAAGATCTAAATAATCAAGTGCAGTTAACTTAGCAAAAGATCCAGTTGCACTTGAACTTATATTTCCACTAGCTGTTATATGACTAAGAAAAGAACCAGTACTTGCTATTAATAAACCTCCTGCAGTTATATTATTTTTAGCTGTTATACTAGTAGCTGAATCAAGTAAAGAAGCACTTATTCCAGATGATACTACTTGTGGGTTATTTTCAGTATCTGCTAAAGATAATTTTGAATCTATAAAATCCGCGTAATTTTGTTGTGTAGGTACATCACCTGTTTCAAAAAATCCTTTTAATGTTGTTCTATTTTGTTGTGCCATTTTATCCTATTTTATTTGATTCTCCTATAATTTGGTATGATACTCCATCTCCAATTTGTTTTAAACTTTGTGCTAATCCTCCATCTTTACCTCTAACTTGTTCTCTAGTTAAAGGAGCTCCTGAAGGTGTTACTACTAATTCAGAATTAAAAGTTACTATAGATTTACTGAATGATTTTCTTAAATTTCCACTATTTAATTCTTTATTTATACTATCAGGTACTAAATATCCTTGAAGAGTTAAACTAAAATCTGTTTTTACAATTCTATTATCTCCTTGAGATATTTCTGTTATATTGTTATAAGTATCAACTCTAGCATTAAATTGAAATCTTTCTTTATCTCCCCAGTAAGTATCTGAAGCATAATTAATAGATTCAACTAATTTATTCATTTGTGATACAAAATCACACCAAATAGTACATGTATAACTTAATATTACAAAATCAGGAATTGCTACAGTATAAAATTCTCTTTGAGGAACCCTTCCTTGTAATACAGAAAAATTATCATATTGATTTCTTTTAGTATATCTTTTTTCAAAATGATAAAAAAGTTGAGGGTTATTACCATCTAATTTATTACCTAAATCTCTTCTTTTTTCAACTCCTTCTCTTTTAAACATAATAAGAGGAACTTGTAATTTTCCTTCTTTATCTCTAAAATATCCATCTTTTTGAACACTTTTCCATCTTTCAGGTGCTCCGTAAACTATAGGAACAGGTGTTCTATTACCATTTACAATAACTGAAGGTTTTATAATATTATTAAAATAATACATTATAGCTTCATCATGATCTTGTAAACCTATTGATATATCCTTTACATTATCATCTTTTCTTGTAGTTAAATGAGCTCTATCTGTTAGAGGTCTATTATCAGGATGAGGAAATCCTCCAAAAGATTTTCCTTCAACATTGACAGGGAATCCTTCAGCAAAACCCGATTTTAGATTTTCTCTAAGTTTATCATATTGACCTAAAGGTATAGGTCTTCTTGGATTTATTTGTTTTCTACCTGCCATTTTATCCTATTAAATTTGCTGTACCCCCATCCATTTTAGTAATAGAAGGATATTTACCTCCTCTTAATGGTATTAAATTTAATTTTTCTACCCTTGAGATATGAGCACTTACATTAACTGAAAAATTATCCCCAAAATCTATTGTTTCTGTTGAAATTGCATAATCAGGATCTCTACCTAAAATAAGTTGATTTTCAACTCTTTCATCTACTTCAAAAAAGTTATTTCTAAAAAGAATTATATCTCCTATTTCAGGAATTAAATTGATTTCTTTTAATTCTTCTCTTAAAAATGAAAAAGAATGTTTTTGATTAACATCTGGACCAAAATCATCTGAAGACCATGATTGATCTTCTCTAGCAATTAAACAAGCTATTTTCATAGGTTCATAATAATTTTTACCTGGAGCTTCACCATAAACATTTATATTAGTTTGTTTTAAAGCAAATTTATAGTATGCAACTTCTATTTGAATAATATCTTTAATAAGTTCTTTATTCAATTTATGAAATAGTGATATGTCTCTTGCTCCTCCAAATAATGCCATTATAATCGTTTTAAAGTTCCTTCTCTAAATTTCATAGATTTTATTCCTTGTATTCTTATTTCATCTTCATCAGGTCCTGGACTAGTAGCTAAAGCATCATCTAAAAATTGTTGTAACATTTCTTGGGATTCACCTCTAGATACAAATTTAAATCTTAATCTAATATATTCATCATCTCCAGTTTGTGTATAATCTTCAGGAGTAATAATAGTTACTATTGTTATTCCTTTTAAAGCTCTAATTTCATTTAATACATCAGAAATAAAAACATTAGAATCTATAAATAAATCTACTTCTACACTAAAAGTGTTTAATATTTCTAATAATATGTTTTTTAATTTAATCATTAATGTATAAATATTTGATATCTATCTTCATATCCTAAACCTTCTCTTAAATTCATATTTTCACTACTTTTTCTTTCTAATTGAGCTAAAGTAGTAGTAGCATTTAAATCTTCTCTTAATTGTGTTATTAAATCAGCTTTTTCTTTTTCAGCTTCTGCTAATAATCTACCATAATCTAATGTTGCTGTGTCTCCAGGAATAGGTAAAGCTTGATATTTTCCTCTTACACTACCTAACATTTCTTTTGCTAAAGCTAATGAATATCTTCTAATCCATTGTTTACCAGGGGCATTAATAAAAGAATAAGTTGGATTTTCATATGGAGCATTAGATAAATCAGTAATAGTTGATAATGATGATGTAGTACCTGTTAATGCATTTACAGTAGGATCTTCATTTCCATCATCCGTTAAAAATGTTTGTGTATATTCGAAATGTAATTTATAATCCCTTGTAGGTATTGGGAATAATTTTAAATATCTATTATTTTGAATTTCAAAATGATATGCTGATTTTCTTATAGTATCATTAAGTTCAATAGCTTGTAATTTTAAAACATCGAAATACATAGGCATTAACATAAAATTAACACCTGGTGAATAGTTACCAAATCCAAAAGTTTGCATTAATGATTGTATACCTGTACCTGTACCTGCATAAGGATCAAAATATCTATTAATAGCTGCTGGAGCATAATGGTATATTTTTTGGATTGTAATACTTTCGGGAGCACTACCACTTATTGTAGATCCTATATTTGCTAATAAATCATACCTTTGTACTCCTAATTTAACATCTAAAGATCCTGTTTGTAATTGAAATGGATCTAAACCACTTCCTCCTCCTCCATAACTGGATCCTCCTCCAGAATAATTATCTGTACCACCTCCATAGCTAGAATCTATATTTATTTGATTTAATGCAGAACCTGTAGATTTTCCTTTTAGTGTAATTAAATTATTAATGATTTGATAATTATATACTTGTCCTCCATATTCGCTAACAGCTTCTTCAAAACAAGAATATAAATTAATATCTTGTAGTTCTATATCAACTAGGGGATATCCTAATCTTTGTACTACATAATTTGCTACTTTATCAGCATCATTTCTAAAATCATTATCATCATCATAAAACCCAAAAGGAGTTGGTTGTTCTACTGAATTAAAAGATGAAGATCCAGGCCATATAGGTATTTTTGACATTTTTAGTTAAATTAGGTTATTCATATATAAATATGAAAAAACTACAAAAAATTAATGATACCCGTTCAGTAGTTCTAATAAATCATCTATTGCATCATGCCTATGACTATCTGTTAGTACTGTTTTATGTACATAGTCGGAATTTATTAATTTAGCCATATCATGATATGCAGAATAGTTTTTATCTTTTAAATCGATTTGATATGAATCTCCACAAAATATCATTTTAGAATCTTTACCTAACCTACCAACAGCCATTGCTAATTGTGAACGAGTTAAATTTTGAAATTCATCTACTATTACAACTGAATTATCAAAGGTTCTACCTCTAAAATGGGCTAATGAAACTAATTCAATTTGTTCAGCTTTTTCCATACGTTCTAATATTTCTGGTTTATTGTAAATCTTGCGCATATTTGAACGAATAGGCACAAGCCATGGCTCCATTTTTTCTCGTTCTGACCCTGGTAAAAATCCATTATCTTCCGTAGATATTGTGGGTCTAGTTATGATAATACGATTAAATTGACGTTTAAAAAACTGATCTAAAGCTACTTGAACTGCTAATAGGGTTTTACCACTTCCTGCTTTACCTACAATAAAATTAAAAGGATGTTTTAATATTTGGGTTTTAGCTTTTTTTTGTTCTTCTGATAAATTAAGTGAAAATTTTACAGAACCTTTTGGTGGTTTTCTTTCAATGTTTTGTTTAGGCATATAATGTAACGTTTGATTATACATATAAAAAAAAGAGTCGCTATTGCGACTCTTCTTTAAGTTTAATAAATTAACTATTAACCAAATATTTGAGCTGTATGAACAAGATGTGTATATTGGTTACCAGCATTAGCAACACTCCAATCTACATTCATAGTAAGTACTAAGTCTACTGTAGTATCAATAGCAGTAGAAGCTGTAAATTTTCTTACAATAGTACCTCCATCTGCATCCGTATGTATTTTACTTATAGCAGCGAAAGTAGTAGCAGATAAGATGTGAATTTCAGATTCTGCCTGAACTACATCATTGTCAGCTACATCTAAAGCAGCACCTGTTGCTAAAGCTACAATTGTAGATCCATGAGTTAAATTTAAGATAGCTGTTAAAGTGTCAGTACTATTAGTAGAAGTACAAGTTCCAAAGCTATTAATTTTAATTACAGTACCTACATTTAATCTTCCCGCAGAAATAGTTAATGTACCTGCATCTGCAGCATCTGTTGAATTATTATGTGTTGTAGAAGTTCCTACAACGTTATCTGAAACATGATTAAACTTACTGTCTAAGATGTTATCAAATGTTCTATTAGTGTTTTTTAAAGCACTTAAACTTAATTGTCCCATTTTTTTTATATTTTTATGAGATTATAGGGATAAAGCTATAGTGGTCAATCCATAGAGTCTATTTTCCCCGTTTTTATATTGTTAAAACAATAGTGACCGGTATTGTTTATCGCTGATAAATATAAAAAAAGAGCCGCTAATGCGGCTCTCCTTTATAAAGATTTAAAATCAATTATTACATATCATTTAAGTCTTGGATAAGTACCTTACCAAAGAAGTCAGGTCGTACCATTTTCTTAGCATACCTAGTCATGATACCCTTTCTTGGTGTGAATGATGCTGGATCATACACTAGAGGTGTCATAATTAAAGGAATGTAAGGAGCAAATACTGCACCTGTTTCAAGGAATTGGCTACCTTTATAACCCATTAAGATAACGTTTTCAGTCATATAAGGGTTTTTATAAACAGTATATCTGTTATTAATAGCACCTAATTTTTGAACTCCCATAGCATATTTGTCACTGTCTCCAGCAGAGTCAGCAGCAAATCCTGGGATTGATTCTAAAATTGTAGATACTTTTGGAGAAACTACCATAAAGTTAGCACCACCTCTTAATGTTTTCTGGTGAATGATGTTTGAAACTTTTTGTAATTTAATACCTAAAGTTTGAAACCATGACATTTTTGTATAATACACACCAGCGTCATTAATAGTTGTAGTCATAGTAGGGAATGTTGTACCACCAGTAGTGTGGTTTGAACTCATTACTACGTCTTTTGCAACTGTTGCACTCCATCCTTCAATTGTGTCAGCGTTAGTCATTAACATATCTAGGATTTCTAAATCGATTTCCATTGAAATGTATTCACTTAACATAGAAGTTAATTCTGCTTCAGCGTCAATTGAATGGTAAGCATTAAGGTCTTGAGCGAACTCAGGAGTCCATTGTGCTTTCAATTTACGTGTTTTAGCAGCAACTGTGTCACTTCTTAACTGAACATTAATTTCAGGAATTGACAAAGTAGATACTGCACCTGAAGTAGGAGCTACACGATCTTCAAAGTCTCCTCTATCATCTAAGTTATCAGGTCCTTTTGAGAACAATACATCAAGTGTACCTAAATTATCAGCATCAGAACTTGATATTACAAACTCAATATTACTTCCGTTAATCCTAGTAAATTGTTTGAAAACTTTTAATAGGTTAGCTGGATTACCTGCTGTAAGATCAAATGATTTAACCGCTTCTGGATCATGATCAACTATAGCATCTGTAGATATTTTTATCATAAGAACACCTGAATCAGAACCAGTAGTTGCAAACTGTCCAGCGTGTGAAGCTGAGAATTCAGTATCTCCAAGTAAAATATCTTGGAAATGTGAATCTTGTGATGATACTGCTTGAGCTGCTGTATTATGAATAGATGCTGTGATATATGTGTCATCTGTTGCAATAACACCTTCTCCTATAGCAGCTATTTGTGATGATGTAAGTCCTGTTGAATAGTTATATCGACCAGCACCATAAAGACCTTGGTCAAACGTACTTTCAGTTCTTTTTTGATCATCAGTAGCACCATAAAGGGATTCTCCTAACGTTCTTCCACCTGCAGTAGTTCCATATTGGAAATCTAGGTAGAAAATTAATCCAGCTGGTAAGTTCATTGGTTGAACTGATACTAAATCTTTAGCAACAATTTCACCAAATACTCTTCGTACTAATGGAAGAGCTACACCTGCCCAAGCTTCTGAATTTGCTCCTGCAGTAACAGATTGACCTGTACCCGTAACATTATTTTCATTTACAAGCTGTTTAGCTTGATTTTCTAACAACATTGACATGTTGTTCTTTTCTGTAGAATTTTCAATTCCTTCTAATAAGCCTGATTTTTCCCACTTACCTGCTAATTTAGCTGATTCTTGAGAAAGGGCTTTGTAAGGATTTGAACCTTCTAATAAAGCATTTATATTACTCATTTTATTATTATTTAAAAAAATTATTATTCGTTTATTTTAATGTTTGCTAATTTTTGAAATCTTGAAATCATATTACTAGATTCTGAAATAACTGCTTTGTTTCTAGCATTTGATTGTGTTGTGCCAGAAGTTTTAGAGGCCATTCCTTTAAAATTTTCTTTAATAGATTTTTTAGAAGTTGTTTTTTTATCTTTTGAAATATTAAACGTATCCTTAATAGTTTCATATATTAGCTTAGCTTCTTTAGTGCTTCCTGCTTTATCTAATGTTTCAACAACTCTAAGTTTTTGACCATCATCTAAAGTGTTAGCTTTAAAGATTCTATTAACATACAATAATTTAGAATTTAAAAGATTAACTTCATTTAATTCATTACGTACTTTTGATAAAGCTTTAGAACTTTCATTTAGTTCTTTAGTTAGTTTATTAATAGTAGTTTTTGATTCTTTACACCCATTTGCAGATTCTGCTATAGTGGGAGACATAGAATTTTTAGTGGGTCTTTTTCTTTCCATTTTAGTAGTAGCTGCTTTTTTAGCACTACTTACTCTCATGCCTCTTCGAGCTTTACCTCTTAAAGCACCTGGAGTTGTGTTTACCACAGGTTGAACTTCATCTAGTTCTTCTTTTTCTTCTTCTAAGTTATTAATTTCTTCAAGAAGAGTATCTAAGTCAAAATTTTCATCAACTTTCTCTTCTTCGTCGTCTTTAGCTTTTGCTTCGTCGACAATTTCTTCATCACCTTCTTCTAATTCTAGTTCGTTCAGAATTTCTTCCAAATCAATTTCTTCATCCATAGTGTCTTCTTCCATTTCCTTTTCATCTTCATCGTATGTCATCATTTCATCCATATCTTTTTCATCTTCATCATACATGCCCATGCCTTCATCCATGTCTTTTTCATCTTCATCATAGTACGTTTCATCTAAGTCTTCTGATAATTTTGCATTTAACATGTTTTGAAGTTTTGGAGTGAAAGCTTCTTCTAGAGCAGCTTTTGCATTTGCAAGAGCAACTTCACGAACAGCTTTAGCGTCAGCGATAGCTTCTTTTAAAATGTTTCCTTTTGCCATTTTAGTAAATTTGTTTTAGTTTTGTCTCGTTAATAAATTGTACGGGAAATAAGGTTATTAAGAACCTTAATAAGGGGTTATATAATTAATCAGGGACGTCTTATTAGAAAGACCGTATGTTTCTAATATACATATAACAAGAGGTAAAAGACCAAAAAAGGCGCCATAAGGCGCCTTTCTTTTTTTAGCTAATAACTAATTATTTACCATCTGTAAAAAATGATGCTAAAATTACTAATACAACTAATCCTATAAATCCGCCATTTACTAGCATATCTACAAGAGCAGTTAAATTACCAACTACATCAAATCCTAAAACTGAAGTTCCAGTTAATACAAACCATAAAATTGCTAATGGAATAATTCCCATAAAAACACCCGCAAGTCCT
>VTLG01017071.1_pt1 | contig 12523 bp, 23 predicted proteins | sample 4694571 | NCBI WGS metagenome assembly VTLG01 (sample SAMN12604809, study PRJNA352737) | marine metagenome | biome: ENVO:00000447; feature: ENVO:00000209|ENVO:00000569|ENVO:01000036; material: ENVO:00002151; isolation source: viral sequences binned using virsorter ... | reverse complement strand
TGTTATACTTCTATCTAAAGTACCATTGTTATGTAAAGTTTCTACTGTGCGTTCTTGAAGACCAAACATACCAACTGTATTAGTACCTGCATGTCTTATAACACCATATTCATTTGTTTTTGCATTTCCTAAAGAAGATTCGTAATGAGAAACAGCTATTAGACTTTCATACATTTTCTTTTCTTGTTCAGATAACTCTTCTATACTAATTTCTCCTTGTGTAACTGCATACATTTTATTTGCCATATCTTCTAAAAAAATATCTACGGCTTCAGGCATAACTTTTAAGTCAGCATCAGGAATGCCTCTACTTGATAAATTTTTATTTATATTATTTACTACAGAGTTAAAATCAAATGTAGATTGAGGTTTAAAAATATCTCTTGTTTGAGTTACTACAGTTTCTTCTATTTCAGATACATCTTCTACTTTTTCAGATAAAAGTTTCTCAGTTTGTTGTGCTTCAGCACTTCCACTACCACTTCCTTCAAAAGACATAGAAGAGGTATTTCCTGATGAGGTACGCATACTACCAGAGGATCTAGCACCGAAACCTCCGCCTCCGCCTCCATCAGCTTTTACAACTATTTCTTCTATATCTGCAGTGGATACCATTATTAAACAGGAGCACCTTCAGGCATAGTAGGACCTAATAATCCTTCAGGAGCATTGTCTTGAGGGCTTACTAATTGACCTTCTTGATCCATTGCATTCAATCCATCAAGAGCAGCTTTTCTCATTTTTTCATACTGAGCCAGACCATGATACCTAACTACATTAGCAGGAACTACTAGTTCTCCTTCAGATAATAAAACTAACTGATCGTCTGCTATTTCTTCTGCAGTTGCACCAGGAGGTGCTACTTCTATGCCTAAGCTTTTTGCTTCTTCTGCCATTTCTGGAGATACAGATTCATTATTTGGTAATGGAGGCATACCTCCCATAGGTATAGCTACATTTCCTTCAGCAGCTTTTCTGTAAGTATTTTTTTTAAGATAAGTTCCTCCATATTTAAGTGCAAGAGGTTTTAGTTTGTTATTAGTTAAATTATTAGTAGTCATTTGATTCTCCCCAGTTAATGTTTTATTTTTTTGTAAATCTATAACAGAATTTAATTGATCTTCGTATATAGTTTCTCCTTGCCCTATATTACCTACATCTATAGATTCATCTTCTTTAAAAGGAACTTTACCTCCTCTAAACGCTGCATTCATCATATTATTATCTATTTTTGCCATTTTATTTCTCCTTTGCTGACTGAATAGCTTCTTCTCGTATTGTTAAAAATCTTTGAAGTTCTTGAATTGATCCTTGTAACATATGTATTTTACAATAATCTGTCTCTCTATAAAGATTCTTTGTTTGAGAATCTATCCTATCTTTAACATATTGAGAGAGAGCTTCAAGATGTTTAGGATCATTTACACAAGGTAATAATTTTTTAGCTGTTTCTTTTATCATTGTATTCCTTCATTTGACCCTGGTAAAGGAGCAGAGAAACCAGGCATGTCTGGCTCAGGAGCTCCCCCTGGTCCTATATTACCATTTCCTGTTTGAGCAGGATTTGTAGAGGCAGGCATACCTCCTCCTTCTGGTGCTCTAGGTTGAGCAGCTTGTTCAGTAGGTGCTCCAGGCATCATTCCTGCAGCTTTTAATATTTCTGCCTGTCTTACAGCCTCTCTTTCGTCATTAACAAATTTTTCTGAGTCAAGATCAAATGCATGAGCAATCTCTCTTAGTATCACAGGAAACTTTATAAACGGTGCTAATGTAGGCGAACTACCAATCTGCATAAGTTGTAATAATCTTTGACTTCTTACTTCATTACGCATAAGGCTTTCTGTTCCTCTAGCTTTTATTTCTATATCACCTTTTATATCAGGGTCATAACTAAACTGTTGGTTAAATGCATAAAATGCTTCTCCTAACGGTTGTAGTAAATAGTCATCCACATTTTTAATTACAGTTTTAATAGATAATTGTGCAGCACCCATCAACATAGATATGCCTGATGCTGTTCTACCTACACCTGTAACTCCTGTTTGACCATGTGAGAAAGAAGGTATTCCTGTTGCTTCATCAGAAAGCACCCTAGCCTTATCAAACATTTGCATGTTTTGATTAGAAACATTAGGATAACTAGTAGCGAACAAAGACTGACCAGGTGCTCCTCCTTGTCTTCTAAAAATTTTACCAGGGTATAACTCTAAGTCTTGCCCTGGAACGAGATTAGTTTCATCTATCTCAAATATAAGATTTCCTGATAATACAGCATTGTCTACTGCCATACGCATAAAACCATTCATAAGCTGTTGCGTATCTGCCATATTTTCTGCTAGTCCTACACCATAAAAACTATATGGGTTTAACTCAAAAGGAGCAGCAAAATAAGGAATCCTATTAGGAATGAAAGGGTTAATCGCCAATCTAAGGATTTTACCATTTCCCACCCAAGCGTTAATTTGGAGTGTGTCCATGTCTTCAAACTCTTCAGGTATGTCAAGACCTGCATCTTCTGCAACATCTCTGTCAATGTTTCCCCAATATTCGTAAACTTCAAACCTATCCACGCTATAATTTTTTGTATCTTCATCTTCAACTTGTGTCTCCCACCATTTGCGGACATAATTAGTGCCCATTTCTATACATTCATCAATAGCTTCGCTATCAAAGAAAGGTCGTTTTTTTAACCCTTTTAAATCTGAGTTAGATAATTTATGTCGTTGAACTATATACTCAGCTTGTTCCATATTCTTAGCATCTGGATCAGGGTAAAAATTCCAGACAGAAACAAATTCTAATTTAGGTACAGTAGTGATTACAGGATTATATTGTACATTGCCCTCTTCATCTTTTTCCCAATTAGGAGATTCTTTATCTACTGCAAAAGGTCCTTTTAAAACTCCCGTACCAAATAAAGCCATTTCAAATGTAGCAGATCTTAAATGTTTAGATGCAGAAGACTCTTCTAACTGATCTAATATAGTTTTTTCCATTTTTTTTGCTGCAATATCTGCAGGATGATATGTTATAGAAGTAGGAGTTAGCCCTGGTCCTTCTTTAATATCAGGCAAACTTTCTGCAAGCTTATCTCTTAATGTAGTATTAGTTGATCCTGGCTCTAGCTCATTACCATCTCCAGGAAAACCGTAAGGAGAATTTTTAGGAGCTATAGGATCAAAATGAATAGACTCATCTACTCCTGTAGGCATTCTAGTAGATTGTATTCCTATTGGAAATTTTTGTCCTGCAAATAAAACATCAGTAACTTGACCATAAGCAGCCATTACTTTTGTTTTAGTAACTTTAATAAATACTTGACTTTTTTCTGTGTCAGTAAATTGATTATCGTTACCATAAATACCTCTATAGTTTCTGTAAGAATCTAGCCACCTTTGTTCTTGATCGTATCTAGAATTTTCTGAACGTTTAAACGCACTTATTACATGAGAAGCTAGTAATGACCCTTCTTCATCTATAATTAAATCTTCTAATTCTACTTCTTCTTCTTCTGCCATATTATATTCCCTTAATAACCAAATGACTCATCAAATGGTTGCCATTTTTTTATTTGTTGAGTTGCATCAAAACCAAATAAAGACCTCGGCACTGGTCTAGACATTACACCATAACGCAATGCGTCATAGCCATGATCATAATCTATTTTAGTATTGATGTCTTCTGGATTATTTTTATCTAAAGGTAATTGAGGTATTTCTGCAATTAACTGTGTGCAGTTATTAAAAAACTCTATACCTGCTTCATCCATATCTTCATCAACTTTTAATAGTCTATGTATTTCATTTTTACCTGCTATACGGCTTCCTTTTGTTCTATCTGAAGGTCGCCATCTACATCCTCTAAAAATCATTGCTTCTGCTATACTAGGTCCTGTTTGTCCTCTTTGATGCCAACAAGATGAGTCTAGTATACCATATGCTATATTATCATCTGCTTCGTGTTCTATTCTTAATATAATATCTGCAAGTTCTTCAGCAGTTTTTTTACGAACATATAGTTCTCTGTACACAATAATATGACCATCTGGTCTAGCAGCCATCCAAAGAACAACAGACCAAGAGCTATACCCATAATCACAAGCTCTAAACTTTCTCCAAGAAGAAGGTATAGTATAGGGCTCAACAACATGTATATCTCTATTAAATTCACTAAACGCTGCTCCCTCTGCTATGTCCCAAGAACCTTCTAGAAGTTGCTTACGCTGAACTTCTGGTAAGGATAGAAGGTTAGCTTCATATTCACCTGACTCAGATAGAAATGGGTTATCTGTTAGTTTAGCAGGTATAAACCTTCTTTTAAATAAAGACTCTCCTGCTTTCTCGTGTCCTTCTGGGTATTTAAGAATATTACCTGATTCAATATCAGTAGCATCAAAAGCCTTGTTATAAGGAGAAGGATTAATAAACATCTTCTTAACCCATATATGACCAGGACCACCTGGATTGCTTGTAGCTCTCATATGTATAGGCAACGAAGGATCAGTTGTTCTAAGCCTTGACCTTAAATAGTCCCAAGCGTAAGGAGTAGGATACTGAGTTAACTCATCTACACCTATCCAAGTAAACGCTTGTCCTTGGTATCTCAACACATCTTTATCTTGTTCAAGATATGTCATCCAAATACGTGCACCTGAAGGGAATGTCCATAAAGATTTTCTCTCACTCCAGTGAGCCCCTTTAAATGCTTGAGGGTACAATGTTTGACTTTTTTGTACCAACTCTCTTAATTCATCATTTGTTCTACGAATAATTAAAGCAGAGTGATTACTGTTATCACAATACCTTAATACATCTGCTAGTAATGCGTAAGACTTACCACCACCTGCTGCACCACCATATAAAACTTCTCTTTCACTTGCCGCTAGAAACTCTGTTTGTGGACCTTTATTTGGTTTAAATATAATAGGTCTTTCTTCACTTATCTCTTCCGTAATAGTTTCTATCTTTTTTTCAGCATGTGCTAATTTAATCTTAGCTGCTTTCTTGGCTTTTTTTGCTACGGTAAGCTTCTGCTTCTGCGATGAGATCTTCTTGCGTTTCTGTCCTCGCCTTGGCTTTGGCTCGTTCCCATCTAAGTTTAGCTGCTTGTTTTCTTTTTTCACTTATTTCCTTTTTAGTTATTCTATATAAAGCTACATGAGATATTTCTCTACCACTTCTGCCTGATAACCATTTAGCTACTTCTCTATAGCTTGATCCTTTTAAATATTCTTTTGCTTTCTCTAGTAGTTCCATTTCTTCTGGTACTACTTCTAATAAATCTTTTGACCCTTCTACTAGCTCCCATCCAAAAGGTATTGTAGAAGATGTTCTTCTTTTATATTTATTCGTTTGTTCCGTCATTTAATATATCCTCGTCATCATTTTTTCTAGGTAGAATAAAGATACCTTGAGGAGATTTGACTTCAACTTTATCTGTTTTACTAACGCCTATTCTATCTAACACATCTTTGGCTGCTGCTAGTTTATCTCTTGTTCCCATCTCTACAGGATCGTCAATAACACCTACAATAGCCATTGCTGCTTTTGGTGCATTAGCTGCTAAAAAGTTTTTAGATGAAGATATAAGTTCTTCTTCACATCCTTTTAGTACATCATTTATAGATGTATTTTTAGAATACTCTGCTATATCCATTGCAGCTCTATAATTACCTTGAGCCTCTCCAAATAATGCATTTATAAAAATTTTTTGTTTGGGAGTCAATCTACCCTCCTATTACTATTTGTTCTACAACAGTTGTTACTGTTAGATCGTCAGCAGTTCCTGCTGTAGCTGATATAAGATCTCCCTCTTCTAATCCTACTAAAATATCGTTTAACCATAAGTAGCCATTAGCAGCTACACTAGTTGCACCTGTAAGTGCAAAATGAGTTGTAGAAGATGCGTCATATAATTCTAGTTTAACTGTTGCTGCACTACTTGCATCTACGTTGCCTACTATAATCTGTCTTAGTATAGACCGATGGTTGGAGGGTGTAGTATATATCGTAGTTCTATTAGTACTCGATAAAGCTACTGATGATGTTACTAACAACCCTCCCTGCATAATTAATTTGCTACCATGCTAGAAATAATAAGTAATAATACAAGACCTACACCAATATACATTCCATACTTAGTATTGTCTTGTGTCATAGCTACTTCCCTTTTAGGAATAACTTTTTTTACAGTTGATTTCTTTGCTGTTTTTTTCTTTGCTTCAGCCATCATCATCTCCTTTATAGTTTCGTGTAGCATTAATACCATACTACGATACCTCGTACTTTCTATTTCTTTTTCTTTTTCTTCTTATTAGCCTTTTCTTTTTTTGTCAAGACCATAAGACCAAACACACACTTTTTGCCTGTTGGTGATTTCACTTTTTTTTCAGCCATAATTATTCAGCTTTTTCTTTAGTTTTAATAGTAATATCTAAGTCTTTACCTTTCGGTGCAGACGCTGTTAAAGATATTTGTGACGCTGCACAACCCATTAAAGTTAAACTTAATACAAATACAATTATTAAATTTTTCATGTCTTTCTCCTTATAACTCTTTTTCTCGCATTTTTAGTACGAGGGAATGATCTATTTTTACTTCTAGATACGACTCTAAGATTACTTCTTTTATTATTCTTAGGATTACCATCTTTGTGATCTATATCTTTCTTATCACCTTTTTTAACTATGCCTTTAGCTAATGCTCTATTACGTGCAGTATTACGTGAAGCTCTTCTCTTCTTTTGCTTAGTACTGCCTTGGTAATTTTTATATTCCTTTTTATAGTTTCTAGGCATTCTAGTCCTTATATAAATTATTAAAAGTTATATGTGGGTCAGTATAACTTTCATGTTCTTCGCTACTGTGAATCCATTGACTAGGAGCAAAATCAGGAGCTCCCTCTCCAGTAACCCATAATGCAGGATTAGTAACTCTAACTCTATTGTTAGGTAATGCTACTAAGTTTCCTTTCCATTGACCCTCTGTCAAATATAACACATGACTTTGTTTGTGTTGGTCTGGACTATCTGCAATTTCATCTTTGGTATAATCTACAGTAAAGATATACTTAGCTAAGTAAAACTCACCATCTATTTTAGCATACCAAGGAGAAGAAGAAGTTCTATCTAAAACTACCACTTCATGTTCTCTAGACATACAATCCCAAGGTTGACATAAATGGTTTTCCATTCTTTCTCCCCATTCTTCTAGGGGTATATCAGCAACCAGAGCTTGTATCGGCATCCGAGCCCACATTGCACCACCATGCACATTAGGCTCATCTAGTTCATTTTCACAACCAGTAAATACAATCTGAAAAGATAGTGATCTATCTGGTATGCAATTTACAGCTATTGCTAATCCGTGTAGAAACTCACCGTGATAATTTTGGTGATTAGCTGTAAACTCTCTTCTCACCCATACTTTAAAGTAGGGTACATTTGATATAAGATGTGGCATAGTCTATCTCTTAGACCTTGCCCCACCCCTTTTTGTTCCTTTAGCTTTTTTAACAACTCCGCCTTTACGCATGCCTTTAGCCATCTTGACTCCTCCTTTACGCATACCTTTAGCTTTTTTAAGCATTCCTCCTTTATTCATGCCCTTAGCTTTTTTTCTCATGCCTTTGACCATGCCTCCTTTATTCATGCCTTTAGCTGTTTTTTTCTTGGTAGTAACTGTACCACCTTTCTTCATGCCTTTAGCTGTTTTTTTCTTAGTCATAACTGTGCCACCTTTTTTCATGTAGCCCATTTTATTTCTAACAGTTTTAGGTAATTTTCTAAGACCTTTACCTTTACTGCCTGCAGGTACTTTCTTCATTTCTTTTTTCTCCTTCTAGTAGTTTTTTTCTTTCTTACTATAGTTTTAACGTTAGTAGGTTTACCACCTACTCCCTGTGCTTTAGATCTTTTTCTTTTTACAGCACTTTTGATCTGTCCCTTTGACATGCTTCTAGCTTTTGATCTAGGCACACACTTAGGATACTTACGTTTACTTTTAGAGGCAGACTTTCTGCCGCAAGGTTGAAACTTACCTTTCTTCTTAGGTGCACCTATGTCCACCCAATCTCCTTTAGGTCCTTTACCGAACCACGCTGTCAATCCTCCTGTAGGTTTAGCCATTACTTTTTCCTAGTTTTTCTTATGCTATTTTTACCTTTTTTAAATATAGCAACTACAGCTTTTTTACCCATTACCTTTGCTCTCTGTTCTCCTACAGTCAATATTTGTATCTTTCTAGCAAAAGGTTTTTTAGATCTTTTAACTTTTGCAACTGTAGCTTTAGCATCTGCAGTGGTAGCAAATTTTATTTTTACAGTATCTTTAGGGTTTTCATCTGTATATAATCTTCTTCCAGAACCCTTTGGCTTTTTACCTGTCCCTACTTTAGGGTCTTTTCTTTTCTTTTTTCTAGCCATTTACTTTTTAGGTATCAAATGTTTCTTAGGTTTTTTATATCTTTTTCTTTGATCTTTTTCAATACCTGATAAGATAGAGGCTTGTTTAGCATGTGTTTTAGATGCTTTCTTTAAAGCTTTAATAACCTTATTTAATTTTTTAGTGTAATGAGGCACTATCTATAACCACCACCACGCTTTTTATATGTACGAACTAACCACCCATTAGCATATGCTGACGGATATACTTTAAACTTTCTTTTCGCTTCTGCTTTTACTCTTGCATATAATGCAGGGTTAGTAGGCGTAGCACCTTTTTTCTTTTTAGTTTTTCTTTTTGTTTTTTTCTTTGCTGCCATTAGTTGTACCTACTTATTAAATACTCTACACCTCTATAAGAACCTCGCCTATAACTGACTTTCGTTTTTGTTCTATTAAGCCTGTATTCAGTACCTCTATATCTTTTTTGAAGACCTTTTCTCATATCTATTATAGGATACTTAATAGTTTTTAAATTTGTTTTATGTACTCTTTCCATAATAATCTCCTTTATATATTAGCAATAAAATGTATGGTATGTGCTAAACCCACAGTAAAAAGTATACCTACGAGTATTTGAATAATACCTATTACAATTTTCATTTAACATTTCCATCTTCTTCTTGCTTGTCTAATACGAGAGTTCGGATTGTTTCTTGTTTTTGCCGAACTTCTTTTTAGTTGTCCTAATGATCTTGCACAATAAGACTTCCTTCTTTTCGCAGCCTTACTACCTTTCTTAACTTTGCCAGTAACGGCTGTCTTTAGTTTAGAACCAGGATTAGCTTTACGATACGCAGCTACCCCCTTCTTTGTCATACCTGCTCCAGACTTAGTAGGTCTATAGTTTGCCCCTTTACCTTTCGTAGTTCTAGGTATATTCTTAGCTTTTTTTCTAGCCATTTAATATCCTCTTATTATACCACCAAATGAACGTAGCTGTCAACGGCAGTATAGCTATAAACATAACAGCATCTCTCTGCATAAAAAAATGTAAAGAGCTGTAAGTAAAAAATACACCTACAATACACGCTATTAACTTTAATAGTTTTTCCATTTTAATCCTAAATGGGGGTACAAGATATACTCATACCCCCTGCCATGCATACTGTAAAGATTTTATCTGTACCACGATCTCCTCGGAAAAAAGGATACAAGATGCTTTAGAGGGACATTCTATTTCTTATCTTTACGGAAAGTATGCTTTCTGGCAAACCAATTAGGTACGTCATACTCATTCCACGGTAACATACCTTCTAAATACATAGCTCTCTCTATTTCTGCTAGACTAGGTTCGTATCCTAATCTTTCAATAAACTCTTTGTCCTCTTTCATTACTGCCCTAATATAGAATACGGAACTATGTGGCAAACTGATTGCTTTGGCTGCTTCCTCGTTTCCATGGATTAGGGAGTAATAAAACTTCTCTAACAGGTTTATATACATATCCGAATTTACTGATTTGTCAAGTTTTTTATCACGCACACTTCTTTTTAAAGACCTGACCATGACATCTCTTTCGTCATCATCTAGCTCCCACGCTATTTCCATTAACTCATCTAGTATTTTTATGTTCATAATTAATGCCTAATGTTTCTCCATAAGTATTATTGGCGTATCATCCCCAACCCATGCACCTAGTATGTTATAGTCTATCCACTCAATAGACTCTTCTTCATTCATACCCTGTTGTATAAATACATCAACTAACTTATCATAATCGTATACTACAACAGTGTCACAGCCACATCTATGACCTAATCCTACAATAGCATCATCACATCCAGTCCACTTTTTCATCTTTTTCTCCTTTTTTGCTTGACAGATTGTAAATCTTGTGTTATAACTACGTTATCCCCCCTGGGGGGGCTATATATATATACTAGTTATACACTTAGTTAGTACATATTACCTATATAGTGTATACTTAGTGCCCATGCAGGCGATACTTCATGTCATTAAGTGATTCACCTAGTTCTATATTCTTATTCTCTCTTTCATGTTCATATAATCTATCTGCTACTCTGTATAGATCTTCAGATGTACCTATAGATTTAATATTATTAGCCTTAGAACTTATAATTTCTACATTACCATCTACATATCCCTTCTCTGGTATAATCCTATCTAATGTAGGAGACTCTTTTGTAATGCCTTTCTTCTTATTATTCCAATCTAACTTAATCTCAATGAAGTAAGGACACCTTTCTTTCACTAAGGGTATCAATTCTTCCCATGTAAGAGTACAAGGTACATCCTTTTTTAAGGCTCTAGCCCTTGCTCTACGTACCATAGATTTTAATTTGTATTTAACAGGGTCTTCACGTAGTTGTCTCTTACGATATTCACGCATATATTGTACATTTCTTTTAACCATGTGCATATTTTATTAAGAGTGCAGGCGATTGTCAAACTAGTTAACAATATATTCCCTATAAATATCTAAATTTTGTGCACAAAACTGGTTAACAGCCAAAATTACAAATTTTATGCAGCATCTGTATACATACTACCGCCGTGGGGGGCATGGACCATTCCTCGTCTCTGCAAGTTGTTGTAATACTGCCACACTTTATGAGAACAAACCGTGAACATTCTACTATCATACAAAAAAACAGGGCGTTTAAACTGTTATGATGTATTTTTGCAACAATTTTTGAATAGTTAAACACTATTTTTGAAATCGTGGGAAATCTTTAAAATTGTTTACATCTATTTGCTAATTAGAACCATTCTAAAAAACATGTAAATTTTTAAAACACCACCCAATAAAAAATAAAATATATACCCCCTTCAAACCCTTATATATAGCCATTTTTAAAAATAATTTATTTTTTTGTTTACAGCATTTAAACGATTTGCTAATTTTTACTCAAGATTGAGCCAATGGGGTTCGGTCATAATTTAAATAAGAGGTATAAAAAATGAATGATTTAAATTTACATAGAGTTGCTAAAATAGAAACAAGTTCAAGAAGTTTTAACAGTCATGGAGGGTTTAAGGTTAAACAATTAGTTATAACAGATGAAGATGGAGTAAAATTTGAAATAACTTTATTCTCAACCAATAAAGAAGCGTTAAAAATAAAAAAAGCTAAAAGATAATTATTAATCGGGGATAGTTTAAACGCTATCCCCACCAACTAAAAGAGGTATAAAAAATGAATAACTTAATCACAAACCAACCTAAAATATATGAAGGCAACCGTTTAAACTTTTATAATGATTGCTTTCCAATCTTAAAAAAATTATTTGATGAAAATGATTTGAAACTTGCTGAAAAAATTCAGTTGCATTCAAGTCATGGATACGATGACCGAGGGTATGCAATCGGATTATGCCACCCGTCAAGATATTCATCAGATAATCAAACTAGACATATTACAATAAGCCCGAGTTTAAACGGTGAGACGGTAGACAATACCATAAAAGCACTTGGAACGATGGCACATGAATTAGTGCATACGATTGATAATTGCAATAATCATGGAAACCTTTTTAAGACGAATGCCGAGAAAATCGGATTAAGAGGAAAGCCAACTTGTATCGGTGCAATTCTTGAGGGTGATAATGCAAGCGTGGAATTCAATGATTTTATTGTAACTAATGTTATTAATACAATAGGCTGTTTACCTGAACAGGCATTATTAAAATTAAAATCTGGCAAGGGTTCACGAACTAAAAAGATTATTTGTAATAAATGCGGTTATCGTAACTCAGCAACGGGTCAGAAAGTTATTGAGTGGTCGCAACGTGGCGGTTTTGCTTGTAATGATTGCGGTGAATATCATGACGATTATGATGTTTATTTTGACGGTGCAAGTCAGCCCGCAACTGATTTGTTTGAGGTACAATTTAACTATTGTGATTAATAATAACGGGGGCAGTTTAAACGCTGTCCCCAATTTTAAAAATGAGGAATTAAAAAAAATGAAAACAATACAATTAAAATATAAAGAAAGTTACGGCAACAGAAGATTTTATCCTGATTGCGACTATTCACAAAACCTTTTACAATTTGTAAGCTATAAGAAAAAATGCTTTACCTTTGAAGAGTACCAAGTCTTAAAAGGTTGTTTAGAATTT
>VTLG01015342.1_pt1 | contig 12523 bp, 16 predicted proteins | sample 4694571 | NCBI WGS metagenome assembly VTLG01 (sample SAMN12604809, study PRJNA352737) | marine metagenome | biome: ENVO:00000447; feature: ENVO:00000209|ENVO:00000569|ENVO:01000036; material: ENVO:00002151; isolation source: viral sequences binned using virsorter ... | reverse complement strand
GTGGAGATTTAACACTTGATATAGGTGGAGATATTATTCTTGACGCAGATGGTGGTAATGTAACTTTCAAAGATGGCGGTACTGCTATTGGTGACTTAGTTAATTCATCTTCAGATTTTGTTATAGAATCAAAAGTCCAAGACAAAGACATAATTTTTAAAGGTGATGATGGTGGTTCTGGTATAACTGCCCTTACTCTTGATATGTCAGATGCAGGTAAGGCTTTATTTAACAAAGGTGGAACTTTCAATGAACTTGTAACTATTGATGGAGGCTCTACAGCAAATACCGTATTAGCTTTAGATTCAAGCACTGCAAATACTTTTCTTAAAATTACTGACTCAAATACTAATGAAGGTAATTTTATAGGTTGTACTACAGATGATTTAACTTTCTTTACTAGAAATTCAGAAGAAATGCGTATTGATAGTTCAGGTAATGTATTGATTGGTGCTACCTCAACAAATACTGGTGGTTTTGGTTCTGTAAGTCCACAATTACTGGTAGCGGGAACTATGCCACAAGTTGCGTTACATGAAACCGATAATGACAAAGATGGATATATTGGTATACAAGGCTCAGTTATGTTTATACAAACTGCTGATGCAATACCAATGAGATTTGCTACAAGTGATACAGAAAGGATGCGTATAGCTAGCAATGGCTCAATAGGCATGGGAACTACTCCGCCCACAGATACACATACTGGTTGGACACAACTTTTTATAGGTCAAAAAGGTTCAATAATAAGTGAAAACGATACAGGAGTTCATGGTCTTGATGGTACTTTCGTTACAGATAATATGTATGTTGATTCTGACACAGGTGCTTTTGCGTACATTGAAGCTAATGAATCTTCAGCTTACAGACAAGAAGCTGGTAATCATCAATTTTTTACACAAGCTAGTGGTAGTGCAGGAGCAGCAGTTACATTATCTGAAAAAATACGTATTGATAGTGCAGGATCAATCGGAGTAGGAACAACGTCTCCTGGTACTGTATCTGGTGGAATCCATGCAGTTCATGCTAATTCAGAAGGAACACCAACATTTGATGGTGGCGAAGTTTTAATATTACAAAGAAATTTCAATTCATCACAAAGTTGTAGCATGAGCATGGTTGCAGGAACAAATGCTGCATGTACTATAAACATGGGCGATAAAGATGATGTTAACAGGTCTTTCATTACATCACACCAAGGTACAGACACTATGGGATTTACTGTAGCTACAGGAAGTGCTTTAGAAATAGTATCAGGTCGTGGAGGTGGTACTGGAAGAACTGTTTCAGCTACAGGTAATGGTGGACTTTGTTTTGGGTCTGCTGAAACTAATACAGGTGGTTGTTTAATGGCTGCTGCTGACAATGCACAATCTGAAGGTATAGTTTTTTATTTGACAGCTAGTGCATCTGAATGGCAACCAGCAAGTATTGTTGCACATTGCTCTAAAATAGATTCAGACCAAAGTGACCATAATTACGGAAATGTTGCTTATGGTTTTTCAATACTAGGTAATGGTAGTTTAGCAACAGTGCAAAAGTACGAAGAAAATCCTAGTGGAGGAGCTGGTATTACTTGGTCTTTAAATGATTTAGGTGGCACTACTACTATGCAAATACAAATTTTAGCAACCTCAGATAACTCAACAGGTCCAAGAATAGTTTTAAGTGCTTGGGCAGCAAATTATAGTGGTGTTTTAGAGGCAAATAGGAGTTAATGTAGTATGGCAATAGAATGGAAAGTAAGTAAATTACACACAAAAACAATGGGTAGTGTAGAAAATGTTGTTACTAAAATAGAATGGTATTTAGATAAAATTGATGAAAATAGTATTTATACTAGAACTGTAATACAACATACAGAAGTTTCTTATGACCCGTCAGCATCATTTATAGCTTATGCATCATTGGATGAAGCTACTATTGTTGGATGGATTAAAACAACATTAGGTTCAGATTGTGTTACTTGGTGGGAAACTTTAGTAAATAATGAATATACAAGATTTATGTCAGATACTAAAACAGAATATCCAGATGCAAGAGGAAGTTATGTTGATGGAATATATACAACAGAATCTACACCTGCTTTACCTTTTTAATAAATAATGGCAAGTAGAGAACAACAAAAACAGATTGATGCCTTACAATCTGATATTAAAACTTTAAAAGGAGAATAAATATGGCAATAGGGTATACTTGGGATTGTAAAAAATGTGATACATATCCCTCTAAAAGTGGTAAATCTAATGTAGTGCATAACGTACATTGGAGACTTACTGCAACAGACGATACTAATAAAGATAGTAATGGTAATAACTGGACTGCTGAGACATACGGCTCACAAGCTGTTAGCACAGATGATTTATCTAGTTTTATTAATTGGTCAAGTCTAAAAGAAAGTGACGTACAAGGTTGGGTAGAAACAGCTATGGGTTCAGATACTGTTACTGCTATGAAAACAACATTAGACGAACAGATAGCTGAAAAAAAATCACCAACAAGCGTTACTAAAACATTAAGCGAGTAAAAATGACTAAAGAAAATAAAGAACCTATAGTAATTTTAGATGATAAAGAAATGAAAGTTTCTGATTTAACACCACAACAACAATATTTACATTCTCAAATACTAGATTTATCTAACCAAGAAGCACGGATACAATTCCAACTAGATCAAGTTAAAGCAAGCAAAAGCGTTTTTGAAAAAGCATTTGTTGACTCAGCAAAAGAGCAAGCAGATGAAGTTTTAGAAACAGAAACTAAAACTTTAGAAAATTAGGGAGAAAATTATGAATATATTAAATATTTTGGCATGGGTTACTGCAATAATTTCTGTAGCTTCAGTAGTAGCAGCGATCACGCCAACACCAAAAGATGATCATTGGTTTAGTCATCTGTATAAAATTATTGATTGGTGTGCTTTAAATGTTTTAAAAGCAAAGGATAAAGGAGACTAATATGAGTTTTTTAAAAAGATTCTGGAATAATCTCACAGGAACTGAAGAGATTAAAGTAAGAGCTAGAAATAAAAAAGGACATTATGTAGCTGATGACAAATCAACACCAGATGTAAACGAAGCTTGGACTACTAAAAGAGTAAAAAAGTCAGCTAAAAAATAATGGCAAAATCACCTGATGCGTTTGTTTATAACGCTACATTAGAACGTATAGTTGACGGAGATACATTTGATTGTTGTCTTGACTTGGGTTTTGACGTAAAACTTCATAAACAACGTGTTAGGTTAGCAGGGATCGACACTCCAGAAAGTCGCACAAGGGATCTTGCAGAAAAAAAACTAGGCCTTGCCGCCAAGGCAAGACTTAAAGAATTATGTATTGGTAACTTAAAGGTAAAGTCATTAGGTAAAGGTAAGTATGGTCGAATACTTGGAATACCTTATACAGAAGACGGTAGAGATATTTGCCAGGTTCTTATAAAAGAAGGACATGCTGTAGAGTATGACGGAGGCAAGAAAAAGAAAGTTTGGGGTGATTATTAATGGAGTCAGTCGTAACTTTAATCCAAGAGGTTGGGTTTCCTATTGCAGCTGCTCTAGGTTTAGGGTGGTTTATTTATAAACTTATAATGCGTATTGTTGACGGTATGGAAACAAAACTTGATACCGTTGATGAAAAAGTTGAAGGGCAGATAGCAGCTATAGAAGAGAGACTAGGCACAAAACTTGACTCGCAACATGGTATTTTAGTAGCATTAATAGACAGAATACGTAGCTTAGATAATGAAATTATACGCCAGGACACTTTAATTAAAACTATATTAGGTGTTCCACAACTAATCGACAGCAATAAAATAGCAAAAGCAGATAGAGATGATCAAAGAAAAGACTAAACAAGAACAAATAGAAGTAGAAATTGCAAAAACTAAAATAGCTATATGGGCTTTTTTTATAGGTGCTATTATGTTTGTTGCAATTATAGGCATGAATTTAGCTGCTGATACCATCACGCATAAATTTAAATCTCCAAGTTTTAACGGTATAGGGACATCTAGCCATTATTTAACAATTGAAAATCAGGAATATACCCGCAAACTTACTATTAAAGAAGAAATAAAAGCCTTACAAGATGAAATAGAAAGAGAAAAAGAAAACTCTACACTTGCAAGATTTATGCGTAATTTAGAATCAAGAGTTTATGCAGAATTATCAAGACAGTTAGTAAATAACTTATTCGGAGAAACACCGCAAAGCGAAGGTGTCATCACTTTAGAAGGTAATACTATTGAGTATACAAGTGATGGTGTAACTTTAACACTAAAAATTACTGAGGCAGATGGCACAGTTACCGAAATCGTTATTCCTATTGGTACTTTTACTTTCTAGTTGTTCTATAACTCATCAACTAGAAGATACGTATGAACAAAGATTCTCACAATATGATGTTGTGTCAATACAGGACTTACAATCTGCTACATTAAAAAACGTACCTATACCTCAAGTAAGTCCTGTAGTGGCCGTTTATCCAACAGCCTTCACAGATCAAACAGGTCAAAGAAAAAGCAATAGTGAGTTTGCTTTGTTTAGTACAGCCATAACTCAACAACCAAATGCTTTATTAATTAGAGCCTTAAAACATGCTGGAGATGGTAAGTTTTTTAGAGTTGTTGAAAGAGTTGGGTTAGATAACTTAACAAAAGAAAGACAGCTTATACGTTCTGCTAGAGAACAAACTGCTAATGAAGAAGAAAAGAAAAAAGCGTTAAGGCCTTTATTATTTGCAGGTATTTTAATTGAGGGTGCTGTTATATCTTATGAAGCAAACTTAGAAAGTGGTGGTGTTGGAGCTAGGTATCTAGGTATCGGCAACAGTATCCAATATAGAGAAGACAACATAACCGTAAGTTTACGTATGGTTTCTGTTGCGACAGGCGAAGTCCTGCTAGAGGTGTTAAGCCAAAAAACCATTTTTAGTTACGGTAAATCTGAAGATGTATTTAGGTTTATTGAGGCTAATACCGAACTTGTCGAAATAGAGTTGGGTAATGCAAGAAACGAGTCATCAACAATTGCTTTAATGAAAGCTATTGAAGGTGGTGTATTAGAAATAGTAGAAACAGGATATGAAAAAGGATTCTGGGTTTTACAAAATAAAAATGAAGGAGTAGAATTAAATGATGAAGAATAAACTTATTAGCGTGTTAACTGTTTGTTCACTTGCACTGTTTTCAGCAGATAATGAAATATATGTTGATCAGTCAGGTACAGGAGCAAATATAGATTTAGAGCAACTAGGTATATCTAATATTATTGGCGGTCTAAACAGTACAGCAGGCGATTTAACTGCTTTTGATTTAGATGGTAATAGTATGACACTAGATATCAATATGATTGGTGCTACCAATAAATTTCTAGGTGATATATTTGCAGATAACTTTACTGGTTTTTATGAATTTGATGGTGGTACCAATACATTTACAATACAAGTTGATCCAACAGATACTTATAGCTCTGACGGTTCTAATCAATATGTAGATGTAACAGGTAGCGGTAACACTTTTACTTTAAACCAAGGTACAACTGCTTTAGCTTCACAACTAGATTTAGATTGGATTATTAACGGTTCTAACAACACCATTACATCTAATATAAATATAGATGGTGCAACAAACTATATGGATATTGACGGTTCAGATAATGCTATTACTTATACTGGCACAGGTGTCACGGCATCAGCAGGTGGATATTTTTATCTTGATCACACAGGTGGCTCAAGAACATTTAATATTTCACAACTAAGTACACAAGATAATGACTGGCTCAAGATTATATCTGTATCTGGCACTGCTGCTTCTACCGTTTGTGTTGTTCAAAACGACCAAGGTACAAGCACAAGCTGTTGATATTGGCGACATATCTGAACTAAACGGCACTGCACAAATTGTTAGAGATAAGCCTTATGATGCAGGCTTAAAGTTTGCTATACAAAGTAATGATGAAGCCATAACCAAAGATGGTCGTATGGCTATCACTTTTCTCGATGAATCTACTGTAAAACTTACAGAACATAGTCAGCTTCTTATTGACGAATACATATACGATCCCGATCCTAGTAAAGCAAAGATGGCTCTTACCTTTGGTCTTGGTACTGCAAGATTTATAACAGGCAATCTAAATCGTATAGATAAACAAAATATTACCCTTAAAACACCCACAGCTAATATAGCAATACGTGGGACGGATTTTACAGCAACAGTTGATGAATTGGGACGTAGCCTTATAATTCTTCTTCCAGACGCTCTGGGGCTTTCTAGTGGCGAAATAGAGGTAGTAACTGCTATGGGCACTGTACTACTTAATAAACCGTATGAAGCCACCACTGTAAGCGTGTACGAATCAGCTCCTACAAAACCTGTAATTTTGGATCTTACGTTAGACGTTATAGACAACATGCTTATTGTTACGCCACCTAAAGAAGAAGTATTAGTTGAAGAAGAAACCAATACAACAAAATCAGATAGTGTCTTAGATTTTAACGATTTAGATATTGATTATCTTGCAGAAGATTATTTAAAAGAAGATAGTTTAGAATTTACTGAGTTAGATATAAATTATCTTGATGTAAACTATTTAGAAGACTTGCTTAATGTTTTAGATGCATTAGCAATAGACGAAGAAGAAGATGTCTTAGCCCAAGCTACCACAACACAAATCACAGGCACTTTACTTGGTAAAGATCCAGATACACAAATTACCGCGTTTATTACAGGTAATGTAGTAAGTTTACGCAGAGATGTAAATGAGAGCGTACGTGTAGATGTAAATGGTAGTAATGCTTACACAGTCATATTAATACAAGACGGTGTGTCTAATGTTATTAAAATAAATGGTGGTAGCGATAGTATAATTACTATCACTCAGAGTGATTAAATGAAGAAACTATTATTACCAATACTTATAATACTTTTATCACCAGTAATCTATCAATCAACACCTACAGAAATACTTAAATTAAAAGTATTTGACGCTTTTGTAAAAACACCAGAACCATCTGGTAACTTTGTAATATTAAATATTACTGAAGACGATGTGGAGCGTGAGGGTGGTTGGCCAATACCTAGACACAGATTAGCAGAAATACAAGTAGATTTAATTAATAGTGGTGCTATAGGTGTAGGATGGGTTATAAGTTTTCCTCAAGCAGATCGTATGGGTGGCGATGAAATATTTGCAGAGTCACTTATGTTTGCACCATCAGTCTTGGCTATGTTTGAAGATGGTAAGGGTAATTATCCTAAAACACCTGGTACAGTTGTGCTAGGAGACGATAATGGTGGTATAATCTCAACGGGAGTGAAGGAGAACCTGCTTCTCTTATCCAATCACACACTTCAAGGGTTAGCCATTGCTCCCACAGATATTGATCAATTAGTACGCAGAATACCCTTATTAGTAAAAACACCGAATAACGACTGGATACCTAGTTTTGGTACACAAATTTATAAATCTTTATTAAATGTAGAAACTTACATTATAAAAACTAATGATAATGGTATCGAAGAAATATCAATACGAGGAATACCACCAGTTAAAACAGATAGCTTTGGACGTAAATGGATTAGTTGGGTAGATACTAAACAAACTACGTTACAAGAGATGCATGTTGCAGGTAAGTTTGTATTCATAGGTGTTACAGCTAACGGAGTGATGCCGCAAGTAGCGACAAGTGTTGGTTTGTTAGAACCGCATAAAATACAAGCTGCACTAGCAGAATCTATATTAATTCAAGATAGCCCTTATATACCAGATTATGCATTAGCTGTAGAAATACTTTCGTTAGTAGTTTTTGTATCGTTAGTTTGGTTTGCTTTGCACCTGTTAGGTATTACTTGGGGTATTGCTATTGCTACGTTTTTAATGATAATTACTGCTACAACTGGTTACTTTTTAATACAAAAAGGACTATTGATTGACGTGTCCTGGACATTAATATCTGAATTTATTACAGGATCAATAGCTTTTTACCTTAGATTTAGACAACAGTACAAGCTTAGACAACAAATTAAAAAACAGTTTGAGCATTATTTAGATCCAAGACAAGTTAAAAAATTGCAAGAAAATCCAGAATCTTTAGTGCTAGGTGGAGAAAGAAGATATTGCACATTTCTTTTTACTGATGTTAGAGGTTTTACTGCCATGTCTGAAAAACTTGACCCAGAAGAAGTTACTAAAATTATGAATGAAGCTTTAACGATACAAGCTAATACTGTAAAAGAATATGATGGTATGGTAGATAAATATATTGGTGACGCTATGATGGCTATATTTAATGCACCTTTAGACGTTCCAAACCATGAAACTATGGCAGTTTTATGTGCACAAGATATACAGGACAAATTCAAAAAAGCAAATCTTGGTGTAGAAATAGGTATTGGTATTAATACTGGATATGCTGTAGTTGGTAACATGGGTAGTGAAACTAGATTTGATTATTCTGCTATAGGTGATGCTGTAAATTTAGCAGCGAGACTAGAAAGCTCTACAAAGGAAGTTGGAGAAGATATTGTTATAGGTTATGATACTATCAGTGCAAGTGACTTCAGCGATCAAATTGTATTGAAAGAACTTGAAAGTATTTTTGTAAAAGGCAAAGTAAAGCCAATTAAAATATTTACGTTACAAAATGATTGATAAAAAAATGACAGTTAATGATGTAGCAGAAAGGCTTACAAAGCTTGAAACCATATCTCATGAACGTTGGAAAACTGCTTTTAATGAGTTTTCTGATATCAAACAAGAAATTACCTATATAAATTCAACCATAAAAGCTGCTACCTTTGGAGTCTTTGGTTTTATAGGTGCTATAGGTATTGCTGTTTTAACGAGGTTTTTAATATGAAAGATTTAATTAAAAATATTGTAGGAGCGGTCGCACCAACTATAGGATCGGCTATGGGTGGTCCACTAGGCGGTATGGCTATGAATAAAATTGCTGATGTTTTAGGCGTGCCAAACGACCAAAAATCTATACAACAAGCGATACAAAATGCAACGCCAGAACAAATGCTAGAACTTAAAAAAGCAGAGCAAGAATTTGAAATACAAATGGAAGAATTAGGTGTAAAAGTATTTGAGTTAGAGACACAAGACAAACAGTATGCAAGAGGTATGTTTAGTAAAGATTGGACTGCAAGAATTATAGGTTTGTTTACTATTGGTGGATTTTTAGGGTATATATTTTTAGTAACTTTACAACCACCAGAACAAAACAGCGAAGCGTTGATTAATTTAGTGCTTGGCTATTTAGGAGGATTAGCGAGTGCAATTATTTCGTTTTATTTCGGAGCATCTCACACCCCCGATAAAGGAGAGTAAAATGCAAATATCACAAGAAGGCGTAACGCTTATAAAACATTATGAAGGTTGTCCTAAAGATGCAGATGGTAATGCTGTGTCTTACAGATGTCCTGCTAACAAGCCTACAATAGGTTATGGGTCTTTAAAATTAAAAGATGGCACACCTGTTGAAGATAACATGACTATTACTATGGAAGAAGCTGAAGAATTATTAGCTCATGAACTTAAAGAATATGAGGGTTATATTCATGATTTGGTAAAAGTAGAGTTAAACCAAAACCAGTTTGACGCTTTAGTGTCTTGGGTTTTTAATCTAGGTCCAACTAATCTTAAAAATTCAACTATGTTAAAAGTTTTAAACAGCACGCATGTTGATTGGGCGGATATACCTTACCAAATTCAACGATGGAATAAAGTAAATCGCGAGGTAAACGAAGGGTTAGTAAAAAGAAGAAAAAGTGAAGCTTTGTTATTTGAAGGCAAAGATTGGACTGAGGTTTAAATGCCTTTACAAAAATTAGTTTTTAGACCTGGTATTAATCGAGAGGGCACTGCTTACGACAATGAAGGTGGTTGGTTTGATTGTAATTTAGTGCGTTTCAGAAAAGGTCGACCAGAAAAGTTTGGTGGCTGGGAAAAATTATCATCTTCCACATATTTAGGCACAGCTAGAGCATTACATGGATGGATATCATTAGGTGGTACAAAGTACCTTGGTATTGGTACACACCTTAAATACTACATAGAAAGTGGTACAGTATTTAACGATATAACACCAATAAGATTAACAACATCCGCAGGTGATGTGACATTTTCCGCCACAAATGGTGATGCCACCATAACCGTTGCAGATACCGCACATGGGGCTGTAAAGAATGATTTTGTAACATTTAGTGGTGCATCTTCATTAGGCGGTAATATTACTGCTGCTGTTTTAAATCAAGAGTATCAAATAGCAACCATAGTAAATGCTAATAGTTACACCATAGAAGCTAAAGACACATCTGGTGCAACTGTTACTGCAAACTCATCTGACAGTGGTAATGGCGGATCTTCAGTTGTAGGTACTTACCAAGTTAATGTTGGTTTAGATGTTTTTGTTCCAGGCACAGGATGGGGCATAGATGGTTGGGGTGCAGGAACGTTTGGAAGCACAAGTGCTTTGGACGCAACAAATCAACTTAGAATTTGGTCTCATGATAACTTTGGTGAAGATCTAATTATAAATGCCAGAGCTGGTGGTATATTTAAATGGACAGAGAATAATGGCGTAACAACACGAGCTGTAGAGCTATCAGGAATATCTGGTGCTAATTTAGTGCCAACAGTAGGCTTACAAGTTTTAACATCAGAAAAAGACAGGCATTTGATAGTTTTAGGTGCAGATCCAATATCAGGCTCTTCAAGAACAGGTAGTATAGATCCGATGTTAATTGCATTTAGTGACCAAGAAAATGAACTAGATTTTGAGCCACTTACAACAAATACTGCTGGTTCACTAAGATTATCTAGCGGTTCTGCAATTATTGGTGGCGTAAAAGCTAGACAAGAAATATTGGTATGGACTGATACTTCATTGTATAGCATGCAGTTTATTGGACCACCATTTACCTTTGGTATAAATTTAATTAACGAAGGTGTGGGTTTAGTAGGTCCTAAAGCAGCTGTAACTGCACCACAAGCCGTGTATTGGATGAGCTACAACAACTTTTACGTATACAATGGATCTGTCCAACATTTACCTTGCTCTGTGCATAACTATGTCTTTAATGATATTAACCTTACACAATCATTTAAAATAAATGCTTTCACAATAGCAGATAAAAATGAAGTTGGATGGTTCTACTGTTCTGCTAGCTCAAGTGAAATAGACAGATATGTAATTTATAATTACGCTGAAAACATATGGTTTTATGGACAACTTGTAAGAACAGCTTGGTTAGATGCTGGTATAGAAAATTATCCTAGAGCTGTAGGTAATAGCTATCTATTTCAACAAGAAAAAGGTTTTAATGATGATGGTTCACCTATGACTAATGTTTTTATAGAGAGCTCTGATATGGATATCGGTGATGGGGAACAGTTTAGTTTTATAAAAAGAATAATACCAGACTACAAATTTATACAAGATGACAATAATGGAAATGTTAATGTTGTCCTAAAAACTAGAAACTTTCCAGGAGATAGTCTAACTACAAATTCCACAAGTGCCATAACCTCATCTACTCAACAAGTTTTTGTGCGTAGTAGATCAAGACAAATGGCTTTGCGTTTTGAATCAGATGATGATGCTACAAATGATGGTAATTTATCTATTGGTTGGCGTTTAGGTGCTACTAGAATAGATATTAAGCCAGATGGTAAGCGATGAGTAAAATATTACAAACTCAATTACCATTAGCGTCTGAGCAAGTTACATCAGATATTTTTAACAGATTAGTAAGAATACTAGAAATAAATCTTGGTGCTGTTGATTTAGACAACGTGCGTCAAATAAGTGATGCAGAAAAAAATACTTTACAGTTCAATGCTGGAAGCATTATTTGGAATACTACCGTGGGCGTTTTGCAAGTATACACAGGTAACAAATGGGTTGATATTGGTGAAAGATCTCTGCCCAAAGGTTTTGAAATGGCTTCAGATATAGGTAGTGTTTCTGTTAAGACTAATGGTGATATCACAATAGAATTATGATTAATACAGCAGAACAACTTATATATCAACCAAAAAATCAGTTGCTTATGTATCCAAGCGATTGGTACATACAAGAGCAAACATTAAAAGCGGTGAGAGAATCTATACAACCTATTGTAAATTTTTATCAAAATAAAGGCTTAAAAGACAGACAAAATACACAATTAGACCAAATTATTAAAGAACCACTTGCAGATGTGTATACAGTACCTTTTTTTTCAGAAAAGTTTTGTAACGTTTTATTAGATGAAATGCATAATCTGGAGAAACATTTTGGCTTTAATCCTAATCCAGATGAGGATGATTTAAGACAAATACCTGAAATAACTTTTCAAGATAATTGTCCACAAATCTTTCAATCTTTGATGCAAACGATATATACTATAGGTAATCCTATATTTTTGAATATTTGGAACAGGCACGTAGATAGTGGCGGAATACAAATAGCAAACTATAATTTAAGGGATAAAAAACAAGGTGCTTGGCATCACGATGCAAGTGCTGATATAAGTATGG
>VTLG01008389.1_pt1 | contig 12523 bp, 18 predicted proteins | sample 4694571 | NCBI WGS metagenome assembly VTLG01 (sample SAMN12604809, study PRJNA352737) | marine metagenome | biome: ENVO:00000447; feature: ENVO:00000209|ENVO:00000569|ENVO:01000036; material: ENVO:00002151; isolation source: viral sequences binned using virsorter ... | reverse complement strand
TTAGCTAATATTGCCATGCAAAAACCTGCTTATGCTAAAAACTTAAATAACATGGATATGTATGGTAACTATATAGGACCAATGTCAGCTAATCCGGCTGTTAATCAACAAATCGCGGACGTATATGGTGGTTTAACTGCAGCACAACAAGCGGAAGCCGTTGCCAAAGCAATGAGTAGTGCTGAAACAGGTGGCATGATGAGTTTTGGAGGAGACGGACAAAATAAACAACTTCCACAAACCACAGCACAAAATACTGTACAAACTTACATGGACTCATTAACAGAAAACGAAATAGATAGATATAATGAGTTAATAGAACAAGGGTATACCGATGAATACGCTAAAGCTTATTTAGGAATGCTGTGAAAAAAGAAAAGAAAATCAGCAAAGTAATGCGTGAGTTTAAAAATAAAAAATTAAACATTGGCAAATCTAAGAAAAAGGTTAAGAATAGAAAGCAAGCCATAGCTATCGCTCTTAGCGAAGCTGGTGTAAACAAGAAGAGGAGACGCAAATGATCCAATCAGCAAAAGAATGGTTAATGGAAAAGTGGGACGACACATCCAAAAAAACCAAAATTATCGGTGCGGTAATCATCGTAATTATCATCTTAGGAATAACTCTATAAACACATGATACTTGACGTAGTCAAACTAGCAATCGGCGCTGGCACCCACATAATGACAAATAGACAGAAGCGCAAAATGCTTGAGTCAGATGCTGCTATGTTGCATGCACAGAAAATGGCTAATGGTGAGGTTGAGTATCAACAAACTGTAAGACAATCAAACGACAAGGGATGGAAAGACGAATTCGTTCTTATTTTAATTTCGCTCCCAATTTTATTGTTGATATGGAGTGTGTTTAGTGATGACCCAACAATACAAGAAAAGATAGATGTATTCTTTGACAAGTTTGCAAATCTACCTTTCTGGTACCAGAGCTTGTTTATCGGCGTGGTCGCCTCGATATACGGACTCAAGGGCGCAGATATTTTTAAGAAAAAGTAATTTGACTTAATCATACATCGGGGGAAAAAATGGGGGACAATAAACCCAAGAACCCGCTTGACGTGTTCTGGGAGCAACTAGGAGATAAGGAGAAGAAATATGTCCGAAGCTACAGACCCAATAAACGTGATCTACAAGATACAGAGAGAAATGAAAACTCAACTGGAGAGTCTAGTACAGACTCTGGCAAACGGGGGAGTTGACAGCATGGAAGAATACAAATATATAATAGGTAAGATCCACGGGATCGATATGATATCTCAGGAACTCTCTAACCTGCTAGAACCAAAGGAGCCAAAAGACGATGACAACATCACACGCATTAGAAGCTAAATACGAAAAACAAGACGAAGAAGCTACAAATAAACCTAGCCAAACAAATTTAGAAAAATTACCTGACCCGACGGGTTGGCGTATCCTTGTTATGCCTTTTCAAGTTAAAGAAGAAACAAAGGGCGGAATTATTATTGCACAAGAAACATTAGATAGAGCACGAGCAGCTGTGCAAGTTGGCTATGTTCTTAAAAAAGGCCCTCTGTGTTATGCGGATAAAGAAAGATATCCGACAGGCCCGTGGTGCGAAGAAAAAGATTGGGTGATCTTTGCAAGATATGCAGGATCACGCATGCAGATAGATGGTGGAGAAATAAGAATGTTAAACGATGATGAGATACTTGGGACAATAGGGGATCCTAAAGATCTTATTCACGCAATGTAATCATAGGAGGATTTACTATGCAAGAAGACGATTTAAAAATCGACGTTGGTGAAGCTGATGAACAAGAGACAGAAATAGATCTTGATGCTGCACCGCAAGAAGAACAACCAGAGGAGAAACCAGAAATAGAAATTGCTGAGGCTCCTGGTACAACACACGCAGAAACAGAAGAAGTAAAGACAGAACAAAAAGAAGAGCTGTCTGAGTATTCGGAAAGTGTAAAAAAGAGAATAGCAAAACTTACGCATAAAATGCGTGAAGCTGAAAGGCAAAAAGAAGAGGCTATTGAGTATGCTAAACGTCAAACAGCGGATGCAGATAAATATCGTAGAAGATACGAATCATTAGACGGTGATTATACAAAAGAATTTGAGAAAAGAGTTACATCAGGCACAGAAGCTATCAAAACAAAATTGGCAGCAGCTATTGCATCTGGCGATGTAAACGCTCAAGTTGCAGCACAAGCTGAGTTAGCACAACTGTCAATGGATGCTACTAGACTTGCTAGACTTAAAGAAGTTAACGAAAAAGTTGTTGCACAAGCACCAGAAACGACTCCTGAACAGGCGTCACCGGCACAACCACAGAGACAACCTGATCCTAAAGCAGATGCTTGGGCACAGAAAAACCCGTGGTTTGGCACTGATAATGCAATGACTTACACTGCTTTTGACATACACAAGCAACTTGTAGAACAAGAAGGTTTCGATGGTCAATCTGATGAATATTATGCAGAAGTTGATAAACGAATAAGACTTGAATTCCCACATAAATTTGATACAAATAAGGGAACTACAGCTGAACCCGTTCAGACTGTTGCTAGTGCCAACCGTCCGGCCGCAAAAGGACGCAGAAAAACTGTGAAGCTCACACCATCACAGGTAGCTATTTCTAAACGATTAGGTGTGCCGCTAGAAGAATATGCGAAACAATTAGCCGCGAAGGAGGTATAAGCATATGGAAAAGAAAACGAACAATAAAACTTCCCGCGCGAGTCAAACTCGGGCTAAACAAGAAAAGCCTAAAGTATGGACTCCACCATCAGCACTAGATGCACCGCCTGCACCAGATGGGTATAGGCACAGATGGATTAGAGCCGAAAGTATGGGTCAAGATGATTCAAAAAATATTTCCGGTAAAACTCGATCTGGTTGGGAATTTGTCAGAGCTGACGAATATCCTAACGATGACTACCCGTCAGTAGATTCAGGTAAGTATGCAGGTGTTATAGGAGTTGGTGGCCTTGTGCTGGCAAGGATACCCGAAGAGCTCGCTCAACAACGAGAGGCATATTATAATCAAATGACTGCCGATCGTAATGAAGCTTTAGATAACGATGTCTTGAAGGAACAGCACCCAAGTATGCCGATCAACCAAGATCGACAGACTCGTGTAACTTTTGGTGGTACAAAGAAATAGCATTTGATATTTCGACCACTGATATAAACAACAAACCTTTAAGGAGGACAAACATATGGCAAATATAGACGCCGCATTTGGTTTGAACCCAGTTGGAAGTATCAGCGGAGGAGCTAACCAAAAACTCAATGAGTACAAAATTGCATCTAACGAAGCTAATGCAATTTTCCAGGGCGACATGGTACAGCCAGACTCTGGCAATATCCAGCAAGCTGGAACAGGTACGACAAACATTGGTGTTTTTTGGGGTTGTAAATTCGACGACGCAACAACTAACAAACCAACTTTTAAAAACAACTCTGCAGCAAGCGGAAACGGCGCTGTAGCAGACGCGTTTGTATATGATGATCCACACCAAGTATTCGAAGTACAAGGTGATGGTGCATCTGCACAAACTGACGTTATGCAAACAGCAGACGTAGTCGTAGGCACAGGGTCAACAACAACAGGTGTAAGTGCAATGGAATTAGATTCTAGTGACATCGGTACTGGTGCCAATCTAATGATTATCGGTTTTTCTGGAAAAACTGGTAGATCAGATATTGGTTCAGCTAACGCAGTCTACAAAGTTCTAATTAATGAGCACTTGTACGCGTAATAGCAGGAGGACATAAATAATGGCTATATCAAGACAACAACTAGCTAAAGAGCTAGAGCCAGGTCTGAATGCTTTATTCGGACTTGAGTATAAAAACTACGAGAACCAACACGCAGAAATCTTTGATACAGAAAATTCTGATCGAGCATTCGAGGAAGAAGTAATGTTATCAGGATTCGACAAAGCTAACGTGAAGGCTGAAGGTTCAGCAGTTGCTTATGACAACGCGCAAGAGACTTTCACTGCAAGATATCAACACGAGACAATTGCTCTCGCGTTTGCAATCACTGAAGAAGCGATTGAAGATAACTTGTATGACAAGATCTCTACTCGTTATACAAAAGCACTAGCTAGATCTATGGCTCAAACTAAGCAAGTCAAAGCTGCTACAATTCTAGACAACGCATTTACTGCGGGCGCATCTGCAGGTGGAGACGGTAAAGCTCTTTTAGCTACTGACCACCCAACAATCGCTGGAACTTTCTCTAACGAGTTAGCAACATCTGCTGACCTTAGTGAAACTTCACTAGAACAAGCTTGCATTGACATCGCTAAGATGACTGACGAGCGTGGCTTAAAAATTGCAGCGAAAGGGCAGAAGTTAATCATTCACTCTTCACAGCAATTTATAGCTGAGAGAATCATGAAATCTGCAAACAGAGTTGGAACAGCTGACAATGACATCAACGCATTGGCATCTAAAGGAATGATCCCACAAGGATATGTGGTAAACAACTTCCTATCTGATGACGACGCGTTCTTCATTAAAACTGATGTTCCTAACGGTCTGAAACACATGGTTCGTGCGCCAATCAAAACTGCCATGGAAGGCGATTTTGAAACTGGTAACGTTAGATATAAAGCTAGGGAAAGATACAGCTTCGGCTTCTCTGATCCTAGAGGTCTATTCGGATCACCAGGCGCGTAATCGTAAGGTTACAAACCAATTTAGAGGGCGGCTTCGGCCGCCCTTTTTATTTGCAAATAACATATTAAAAGTTTATAGTCACAATACTGCGATAAAATAGTTAATATAGACGCGCGCAGTCGACGGCCTAGAGACTATATTAACAGAAACTAGGAGGATTATATCATGGCTAAAACTACTTTTTCAGGTCCAGTACTAGAGGGTAAAGAAGGTGTAAATATTGAAACTAAAACTTCAAACACCACTCTCACTGCTGCAGACTCAGGGAAAACTTTTGTAAGTGCAACTGATGGAGTTGTATTTACTTTACCGGCAATTGCTACTGGAGCTGTTTTCAAATTTGTAAACGCTGCAGAAGACGGCACTAACACATTAACTATCAGTCCAAATGCTTCTGACGGAATCCAGTACGCTGGTTCTGCAACAGATGATAAAGATTTAATCAACACAAAAGCTACCTCTAGACAAGGTGACTTTGTTGTAATTGCATCTTTAGATAGCACAGCTAACTGGTCAGTTACTTCAGTTAGAGGCGTTTTTGCTAAAGAATCGTAAGATTAATTAATGTGGGGCTTCGGCCCCACAAATTTAGGAGGATAATATTATGGCAGGTGGAGGATCTTTTACATCTGATCAGAGAACAGCGCATCTAGCAGCTGACGGACAATTAGTAACGGGACCTTGTAGAGTAACTTCTATACAAGCAGCAGGAGCAGCAAGCTCAACTGTTGTTTTATATGATGGAACTTCTGCAGCAGGTACAGCACATACTTTTAAGTTTGGTACAGAAGGACTAGAGGTTTATGTACCAGGTAGTGGTATTAAATTTAAGACAGGTGTATTTTTGGACTTAACAGCTACTGGTGGCGTTACAGTAACGTTCAACTAGGAGGTTAGATGGCAACATCAGGTACAACTACTTTTGAAAGTGGTTTTGCAATAGATGATATCATACAGGAAGCCTACGATCGTGTAGGTATTAGGTCTGTTAGTGGTTATCAATTAAAATCAGCAAGACGTTCTTTAAATATAATGTTCCAAGAATGGGCCAATAGAGGTCTACATTATTGGGAAATAGACAAGACAAACGTTGATTTAGTTGAGGGTCAAGCAGAATATAAATTTTTCAGAAGCTCTGATGATGGCACAAGTGCAACTACATCACCCACAAACGGCATATATGGTGTTGATGATATTTTAGAAGCAGCACTAAGAAGCAGTAAAACACTAACGACACAGAGTGATTCTGCTCTTACAAAAATAAATAGATCTACATATTCTGGTCTATCTAATAAACTATCAAAAGGCGCACCATCACAATATTACGTACAAAGATTTATAGACCACACATTATTAACTGTATATCCAACACCTGATGCAACTAATGCAGCCAAAGATCTTGCTATTTATTTTGTAAAAAGAATACAGGATGCGGGTGCTTACAGTAACACAGCAGACGTGCCTTACAGATTTGTGCCATGCATGTTAGCAGGTTTGTCTTACTATTTATCACAAAAAAATAGTCCAGAATTAGTACAACAAATGAAGCTGTTGTACGAAGACGAATTGCAAAGAGCGTTAGCAGAGGATGGTTCATCCTCTAGTACGTTCATAACTCCACAGGCATATTATCCAAATGTCTAATTTTGCTACAGGTAAAAAATCAAAAGCTATATCTGACAGAAGCGGAATGGCATTTCCATATACAGAAATGCGTAGAGAGTGGAATGGATCACTAGTCCATGAGTCTGAGTTTGAACAAAAACATCCACAGCTAGAACCAAAAGTACAAAAAGGAGACTCACAAGGTTTGCAAAATGCAAGACCTGATAGAGTAGAGTCTGCAGTTGCTCACATATTAAGTTCAAGAGCGTTAAGCACAGGTGCTAGAGATTCTACGATTGTAACTGTAAATGACCCAGGTCATGGTTTTGCAACTAATGATGTTGTTAGATTTAGAAAAGTCGAATCTCATTTTCCTGCATACCCAGAAGTCTCACACATAGAAGATGATGATATAAACTACGCACCTGGACATGTTGTAACAAAAATAGACAATGATAATTTTTCTTTTTCACCAAATGATATTTTAACAGATTGGTTAACTGCTAATTGTAATCCTGGAACTACGACTGTTTATGTTGATATGGATGGCGTGTTGACAGAATATTACAATGCAATCGCAACTTTTGCTACATCACAAGGTTTATTAAATTCAGGTGGTGATTGGTACGAACTAACACCAGAAATAGAGTTAGCTGCAATAGCAGCAGTGCCAACTACTTTTTTCCAAAATCTAGCAAAACGAGCAGAAGCAGATGCATTAATTGATTTGGTTATAGCTAAAAATGGTTCTTACGAGGTTCTGTCTACTACTACAAGCACTAGCATGACTAACCAAAAAAATGCATGGATATCAGCTAATTTAACAGGAGCCAGAGCTCCTGCAGCGAATAATTATGCTACAAACTTTAATAAAGGTCCCTATGGTGGAGCCAATAAATTGTTAATTGATGACAGATTAACTTATGTAAATCAGTTTGAGGCTGCTGGCGGTAAAGGCTTTAAATACTTTGAAAGTGGTGGTATAAGAAGTTTTGGAGGTAGAGAAGCTTCCGTAGGACCAGTGAGTTTATTAGCATGACAACATACGCAGAATTAGTAACGCAGATTAGAGATTATTGTGAAACAGATGATCAAGTTCTGACTACCACAATAATTAACGATATTATAGAACACGCTGAACATAGAATATTTAGATCTATTGAGATGGCTAGTGATTACTCTTATGTAAACGGTAATACAGCGGCAAATAACAGGTTTGTAAAATTACCAGGAAACAGCACAGATCCATTTACACCACGAATTACAGATATTGCTTCTATTAGATATGTCACAATTTACACTGATTCCGGCACAAAACAGAGATCCGAGCTTGTAAGAGTAGATCAAGATTTTATGAGTGAGTATTATGACACTCCAGAAAGTGGCCAAACAGCTAAACCAAAATACTATGCAAACTGGGATATGGACACAATAGTCGTTGCACCAACGCCTAATGCGGTGTATAAATTTGAGATAGGTATTACGAAGAAACCAACAGGCTTAGGTACTGGTAATACTCAAACATGGGTCAGCGTAAATGCTCCTAATGTTTTATTATATGCCTGCTTATGTGAAGCGTTTAAGTTCTTGAAAGCGCCTAACGATCAACAAGTGTATGAAGCTTCTTTTCAAGAAGCACTACAGGCACTTGCACAAGAACAATTAGGTAAGAAAAGAAGAGACGAATATAGGGATGGAAGTTTACGTGTTCCTATACCGTCTGCAAACCCTTAATAGGAGAATATTATGGCAATATCACAAGCAGTTTGTAGTGTGTTTAAACGAGAGCTACTAAAAGGAAATCACGACTTTGATGGCACAGGAAGTGTCGCTTATTATATTGCGCTATATACTTCTTCAGCAAGTTTAGGAGCTGCAACTACTGCATACTCATCTTCAAACGAAGTAACAAATTCATCAGGAGCTGCTTATTCAGCAGGTGGTAAGGCTTTAACTTCTCCAACTGTTACATTATCCGGTACGACAGCGTTTGTTGATTTTGCAGATGTATCTTGGACAAGTGCATCATTTACTGCAAATGGTGCTTTGATTTATAGACAAGATGGTGGTGCTCCTACTGACGATGCTGTTGTTGTGTTAGCGTTTGGTGGTGACTTTACAGCTTCTAATGGCACATTCACAATTCAATTCCCAGCAGCTGGTGGTGGATCAGAGATAATTCGTTTAGGATAGGAGCCACATTATGGTTGCTGTAAACGATAGAGTCAAAGAGACGACCACAACCACAGGTACGGGCACTGTAAATTTAGCAGGTGCAGCTGTAGGCTTTGAAACTTTTGTAGCTGGTATTGGTAATGGTAATACAACTTATTATTGTATAGCAGAACAAGGTGGCGCTGCTTTTGAGATTGGTATTGGCACAGTAACTGATGCTACACCCGACACACTTTCTAGAACTACAGTTTTATCAAGTTCAAACTCAGATAGTTTAGTTGATTTTGCAGCTGGCACAAAAGATGTTTTTTGTACATTACCTGCATCAAAAGCTGTCATAGAAGATGCTAATAACAACGTAAATATTGGTGCTAATATAATTGTTGGTGGTACGGTTGATGGTGTTGATATTGCAACAAGAGATGGTGTATTAACTTCTACTACAACCACAGCAAACGCGGCTTTACCAAAAGCTGGTGGCACAATGACGGGTAATCTTGCACATGGTGATGATGTAAAAGCCACATTTGGAGATAGTGCTGATTTAGAAATTTATCACGATGGTGTTAACTCATTTATTAAAGATGTAGGAACAGGTGGATTATATTTAAGAGGTGATACAACTATTAACTTAGGGGTGGGTAGTGAAAGTGCATTTAGAGGCACAATTAATGGTGCTGTAGAATTATTCCACGATGATGCAGTAAAACTTACAACTGCATCAACAGGAATAACTGTGACAGGTACTGTGGGAGGTGACGTAGTATCAGCGCACCCAACAGAAACAAGTTTTGCAAGTGATGATGTAATTGCAGTTTATGATACATCGGCATCAGCAATTAAAAAAGGAACTATAGCAAATGTTGCTTTACAAGGACCAGCAGGATCTCCTGGTTCTAACGGAACTAACGGAACTAACGGAAGTCCTGGACCACCAGGGCCACCAGGGCCAAGTGGCACAATTACAAATACATCATATCAAATGACAGCACTTGGTGTTGGAACTGCTGCAGGACCGACGGGACAGATACGAGCGACATCAAACATCACAGCGTATTATTCTGACTCACGTTTAAAAGATTTTGAAGGACCAATTGATTCTGCTTTAGATAAAGTAAAAGCTTTGACAGGTTATTATTTTAAAGAAAATGACTTAGCTAGATCTTTTGGATATGACAACGAAAGACGTCAAGTTGGTGTAAGTGCACAAGAGGTAGAATCTGTTTTACCTGAAGTTGTAACTGAAGCACCTTTCAATGCTGACTATAAAAGTGTTTGGTATGAAAAACTTGTCCCTCTATTAATAGAAGCTATTAAAGAGCTAGACGACAAGAAAAAGGATAAATAATGTTTTTTGGGGTACTCGGATTTGGTGAGTCACCCTTTGGTGACGTAGGCTTTAATCCTGATGCAAAAGTTGTTGTTACAGGCCAAAGTTTAACATTAACTTTATCTAATGCATACTCCATAAACAAAACTCACTTTGTAAACGGTTTTAATTTATCACTTACACAAGGAACAGTAACACCGCAGGTTATTCCACAAGAATCTAGTTTTAGTTCAACTGTTACTTTAAACGATCCAACTGTTATTGCTGATGGTACAATACACTTACCAGCAAACAGTTTAGGAATGACAGTAAGCCTGGGTGCAACTACAGGTTATGAAGTCATTGCATCTGAAACAGGTTTTGCAATACCTGTAGATTTAAACTTTAGCCAAGCCAATATATTTTTAAATGCAGAACCAACTATAACTGGTCAAACTATAACATCAGCTGTAGGACAAGTTGCAACAGGACCAGGCATAACAGGATTTGAATTAGATGCTGCTGTATTAAAAGACGATGGTGAAAAAACATTTACAGTTACTGTTACACAAGATGGTAGTTACAATAACATTTTTGTTATAGATGGTGTACAAAAACCTTCTTTATCTCTCATTACTGGTAATAAATACATCTTTGATCAAAGTGATGGCACGAATGCTACTCACCCACTTAGAATTGCTGCAAACGGAGTAATAGATAATACAAATGTAACTGTTGTAGGTACACCGGGACAAGCAGGTGCTAGAGTAGAATATATTCCTCCTGTCAACGAGACTCGAAGCATAACTTATTTCTGCACTACACATGGTGCAGGTATGGGAAATGCTATTAGCATAACTGGTACAAGTATTATACAAAGCCCCGTGGCTGCTGTATCTGGTCAAACAATTACAGCCAGCGTTAATTCTGTAGTTCCAGAGTGGATAGCAAACGTGACAGGTCAACAAGCCAATCTATCCGTAAATAATGTTAATTTTGGATATGCTGTAAATGCCATAGGTTTCAATGTGCCTATTAATGTGGACAATCTTTTTGCGTTTACATTTAGCGATGTAGATGATACAACTACAGCTACGGTATCTGGAACGTCTATAAGCACTACCGGGGCCGGAGGTGCATCTTATTCGGATGTATCGACATCAGGCGCGGGGGCAATACCAAGCACGGCCGTGTCAAATACTGGTGCCGGAGGGTCTTCGTATTCTGAGGTACCTACAACAGGCGCAGGAACAATTGAAGGAGAGGCGGCATAATGGCATCAACGTTTTCTGATAGATTAGGAATAGAACTAATTGGTGATGGTGAGCAATCTAACTCATGGGGTAATACAACAAACAACAACTTCGGTAATATTTTTGACGAAGCAATTTCTGGTTTTTTATCAATTGATTTAGGGGCACAATCTAGTCCGTATGCTCTTTCTTTTAACAACGGACCAGTAACAAGAGCTACACAGCAAGATAGACAAGCTGTATTGAGATTTCACAACACAAGTAGTGCTTTTATTATTCAAGTAAATAACAACACAAGTCCTAACAATACACGTGAAAGAATTTTTAGAATTATAAATGATTGTACGAACACACTACAATTAAAACAAGGAACAAGTGGTAACACATCAGATCTTATACCAGCAGGATCTAAAGCAATTATTGCAACAGACGGCACAAATTTTTATACAATAGTTACATCAACAGGTGGTGCTGGAACTGCAACATCAGTCAATGCTACAACTTTTACTGCTGTGGCAGGACAAAGACTTTTAATAAATACATCAGGCACAGCTGGAGGTGCGAATGCACCTGTCACGGTTACATTGCCTGCACCAGGAGCTTCTACTGTCGGTGATCAAATTGGATTTTTAGATATTGCAGATAATTTTGATACAAATGCTTTAACAATAAATCCAAATGGTGGTAAAGTTTTTGGATCAACTGCTAACGGAACTGTGTCAACAGAGGGCGCAGGTTTTACGTTAATTTTTACAGGTACGGACTTTGGTTGGAAAATAATGGAGAAATAGTATGGCAACGTACGAATCCAAAAAATATGCTACCATCCCAATAGCAGCAACACAGGTTGCTGATGGTTCTGTGACTAATGCCGAATATCAATTTATCAACACAGTTAGTTCTAATGTGCAAACTCAATTAGATTCTAAATTAGATTCAGCAGGTGCTTTTGTTGTACAAACAGGAATGATTTTACCTTTTTCTGCGGCTGCAGGTAGTATACCTACAGGTTATTTAAATTGTGATGGTGCAGCTGTTTCACGTTCAACATATAGTACCTTGTATGCACTAATAGCAAATACGTATGGTGCAGGAAATGGATCTACTACTTTTAATGTTCCAAATTTAGCAGGTCGTTTTGCAATCGGTAAATCAGGAAGCTACGCTCTTGCCTCTACGGGTGGTGGCACTACTTCTAGCTTTACACCATCAGGTTCTGTTTCTGTTACTGTAAATAACCACACACTAACTCAATCACAGATACCATCACATAATCACAGTGCATCAACAAGTGTTTCTGGTACTGTTACTTTGAGTAATTTAAAAAACCAATTTGTCGCTTCTCCTGGTTCAGGTGTTATTATGAGACAATGGAGTAATAATGCAGCGCCAACTTCATCATCTACATCGTACACATCTTTTTCTGGTAGTGGTTCAACAACCATTAGTCCAACAGGTGGTGGTAGTGGACACAATCACGGTGCTAGTGGTTCATTCAGTGGAAG
>VTLG01001407.1_pt1 | contig 12523 bp, 12 predicted proteins | sample 4694571 | NCBI WGS metagenome assembly VTLG01 (sample SAMN12604809, study PRJNA352737) | marine metagenome | biome: ENVO:00000447; feature: ENVO:00000209|ENVO:00000569|ENVO:01000036; material: ENVO:00002151; isolation source: viral sequences binned using virsorter ... | reverse complement strand
CTTTAAGTGTTTGTATTGCTACACCTGCAGCATCTTTTCTCTCAATATAAACATCATTGAACAAACTACCAAAAGCTATAATAGTTTTTCGTATTGTTTCGTTATAAAAATATTGTCCTAACATCTAAAATCTCCTATATACTATTTGTAGGTTCACCAAATGGATTCGTTTCTGTAAAATCAAGTATAAGATCAGCTTGTGTATCTATAAACGCATTATCAGATTGAGGATCTACAGTAGCCAAGCTATAATCTTCTTGAATAACAAAGAATGAATAGTAGGCATCGGAATCTTCCAACATAACAGAAGTAAATCCAGTTTCATTTTCATTAACTAGAGCATCGCCATTCTCCATTATTATATCCATATCAGCAGGCGGCCAAGGCACCGACGCTGGGCTTTGAGCATATATGGTTCCCAATTCTAGACCAATCCTTTCGTTGTATGTAGTAGTAGATGCAATCTCTCCTGTAAATTCATACCCAGAAGCATCTGTGCTTCTCTTAGTTTCAATGGCATCAATCGCATCAATGCCTGTATCCAAACGCTCGCTGGAGTAATCCCAACTCCGACAGTATAACTTATATACTGGTAAATTATTTACTTGATAAAACGGATCATCATGGTCTACAAAACTAATTATCCATAGTCTTTTGACTGCCGGAAAGTATATTAAATCTCCTTCGTCTGGTCTTGTATTAACAATTAGATTATCATTACGAGATACAACATCATCCCATCTCCGTCTTGATACAATGAATGATGTTTCATTTTGTATATCTAAACCAAAACGAGTTACTATATCTTTCTCTCCTTCATATCCTTCTTGTGTTTCCATCCACATCTCAATACCATACGCATCACTAAACTTAGATAAAGGATCTTCACCCAATAACTCATCTTCATTTACAAGCGTTCGTGGGAGATAAAAAACATCATGTCCGTATATCCCAATCGCTTCTATGACTAAATCTTCGTAGAGGTATTGTTCGCTTATAGTACCTTTAGAGAAATGTACATTAGTGGTCATTTATTTTTTATCCAATATCAAAGTGTAAAGGCTCTTCCCAAGTCAACCTTCCATCTGTTTCAAGTTCACCTATCTCTCGGATAGCTTCGTTATAAATGGTCTCACCATTCATACTGACTCCACCTAACATTGTGACACCTTGAAACTTAATGAGGTTTTCTCCCCACTGTCTTTTTATCAATGCAGTAGCATATCTTTTTAACCAAAAATCATTATATGCTTTCGTATATTCAGCAGCACTTAATTTTCTATAACACTCTATAACAATATATTCACCCACATCTAAATCATCAGCCCAAGCCATATCTATATATAACCTATCTGAAATAACATTAAATTCAATAGGTTTTTCTCCTACCAATAACATATCTAACAAGTCTAATTGCCACATGGTCATCTGGTAATGTATAACAGAAATATCTGAAAAGTCATAGAGATCATTCAATCTTAACTGATAACGAATGTCAAACATATTCAGATTACCTCTATCTGTAAACGGAAGTATTCTTAACACTGAAAGTACACCATCAGGCATTGGAAGATAACCTTGAGTAATTTTCCAATCTGCCGTGACTGATAAAGTTACCGCTGCATCATCACCATGAGCATTAGCTAGGGCTGCAGTTGTTAAAACATTTCCTGTCTTAGCTGTATACGCCACTGTTTCTGCCGCATTAGCTCCCTCAGCAGCAATAGTAATTGATCCCGTTGTCGGAAAATTAGTAGCGTCTGTCAATGTAACACTAGTTGCCGATGCCAATACTGCACCATCTAGAGTTGATGTTGTCGCATTAGAGTCACCTGTACCTATAGCCGTTGCTGTTTCTGAAGTATTAGTTTTAGCTCGGTTTACATCATCAGTAGTCAATTGATGTTTAAGGTATACACGTTGCTGACCATTCTGCATAAAAGTATTCCAAAATTGAATAGCCTCATCTACGCGATCATCTACCTGATCATCGTCTACGTTAATATCAATAACGGGATATCCTAGTTTTCTTTTGCACCAGGCTTTAAATTCTGTTCTTGTTGTAGGTTCTGCCATTTGTAATATTTATCCTAAAGCCACTCCCATCGCTATAGAGAAGCCTTTTGTTGCCTTAGTATCTATTTGAGTTTGTGCATTACTGCTTAAAGTATTAATATATTGAAACTCTGTACTTGTTACTGTACCATCTGCTATCTTTGTTGCATCTAATGCTGTACCAGACCACACACCTGTTGTGATAGTTCCCACGGCCGTTATTTGTGTCTGAGACGCATCTACATTTAAAGTGTTACCACTTTTTGATAACCCAGTTCCCGCCGTGATTTGTCCGGCACCAGAGAACTGGGAGAACGCAAGTGCTGTAGTACCAATCGTGATAGTACCATCAGTCGTCAATACCCAACCACTGTCTGAGTTTGTTGTTCCTGTTTCTATAAAAGTAAATGCTCCAGATGTTACTTCTGACGTAGAATCAAAGTCTGTGGTTCTTGTAAGAACAAACACAGCGCCAGCACTACCTGTAGCAGTTACTGTGTAGATACCATTCTGTAATCCAGCAGCTTGGTCTTTCACTAACAATCGTTCTGCCGCAACCATTGTTTGACCATCAACTGTTAATGCACCATTCGCATCGGCAGTAAGTGTAGCACCTACACCAGATGAACCGTTAGCATATGTGACTGCCGATAAAGCAGCTGTCGTTGCAGCGTGAGAAGAATCTTTTAAATCCAAACCAGAGGCCGTCGCATCTACATATGCCTTAATAGATTGCTGTGATGCTGCGGCAATAGCACTATTAGATGACAGGGTATCTTCATCTAAGAATGCTGTGCCTGATAGAGTACCATTAAGAACTGGACTCGTTAATGTTTTATTTGTTAAAGTTTCTGAACCAGTGAGTGTTGTAAAACTCGCACCGGTAAGAGCTGTATTAAATTCTGCTACACTTCCCGTTAAAGTTCCTTCACTCAAATCTAAGGTAAGTGTATTTGAAGCACTATCAACTGTTTTATTTGTTAATGTTTCAGTTCCAGCTAATGTTGCAAAACTAGCACTTTGCAATGCAGTATTAAATTCAGCTACACTACCTGTTAATGTATTAGTACCTAAATCTATTCCCTTATTTGTAAGCGTCTGTGAACCAGTCAATGTTGCTACTGTTGCATCAATAGCAATATCATTTGCATTTGCCGTGATACCTGTACCACCCACAACATCTAATGTTACTGTACCTGAAGTACCGCCGCCTGTTAAACCAGCTCCTGCAGTTACTCCAGTTATATCTCCTACCTCTGGAGTAAACCATTCTAGAGTACCACTACCATCTGAGGTTCGGAGTGCTTGACCACTAGACCCAACTGCCGCTGGGAAAGTTGCAGTCCAAGAAGTAGATACAGTTCCTGGAGCTTGAAGTGCTACATATTGTCCGCCAGTTGTATCTTGTAATCGTAAATCTCCCTGTGCAGTAATATCTACTTGAGTTGCTGAAACAGTACCACCACTAATCGTTGGAGATGTTAATGTTTTATTAGTTAGCGTCTGCGTGCCAGTCAAAGTCGTAACAGTAGAATCAATAGCAATATCATCTGCATTTGCATCAATGCCTGTTCCGCCTATAACATTTAAAGTTACAGCACCAGTCGTACCACCACCAGTCAAACCTGTACCGGCAATTACATTAGTAATATCTCCAATTTCTAAAGTAAACCATTCTAATGTTCCACTACCATCTGAAGTTCTTAATCCTTGACCGCTAGATCCAACTGCACCAGGCATTGTAACTGTGTATGCTGTTGATACTGTACCAGGAGCTTGTAGGGCAACATACTGACCACCAGTCGTATCTTGTAACCTCAAGTCACCTTGAGCTGTAATATCTACTTGGGTTACAGAAACAGTACCACCACTAATTGTTGGAGATGTTAATGTCTTGTTAGTAAATGTCTGAGCCGTAGATAAATCTGCCGTCACCGCAGTATCAATAGCTACGGCAACTGTACCTGAAGTTCCACCGCCCGACAATCCATTACCTGCTGTTACTCCAGTGATATCACCTGTAGTAGGAGCTTGCCATTCCATTGCTGTTGCGCCAGCATTTGTTGCAAGAACCTGATTGGCAGTACCTAATGCTACAAGACCAGTACCACCTACACTATAATCAATATATTCTGTTGCTTGGAATTCAGCAAGACCTGTAGCAGCAGCTCCTGTATATACTGTTCTAATTGGGACTTTAGCTACCATACTCTATTCTTCCTATTTAAAATACAAACTGTGCAAATGTTTGTGTGTCCATAATATTTGATCCATTACTAAAAAAGAAATTTTCAAATTCTATATCGTCTGCGCCCGATCCTTTAAATACATAGATAGCAGCCTCTGATACTATTCCACCATCTCTAGTAAAGAAAGGAACATTTCGTGTAGATACACCAGTAGTAACATTAGCCGTTCCAATAGCATCAGTTCCCACTTTAGATCCAACTGGTAATGTTGCCCCTGTGGCTGCAATTGTTATTATTCCTGTACCATCAGAACTAATTTCAGCCCCACCTAAATTAATAGTAGTACTCGATAGCCACAAATTATTCCATCTCTTTGAACTACTACCTAAATCATATGTATTAGTAGCGGCAGGATATACATGACTATTAATCTTACCAGTATAACTAATAGTATCATCTGCATCATCTCCTAATGTTATATTGGATGCTGTGACTGATAATGTTGGTAGTATTGCTAGTGTAACATCTCCAGCATCTCCTCCACCAGTAAGACCTGCTCCTGCAGTTATTTTAGTTATATCACCGATCTGAGCTGCATCAATCCATTTAAAAGGTAAGTTTATAGGAGCTACATTTGGTTTATATGCTAAGACATATCCATCTTGTAATGTTTCAGCATCTATATCATCTAACTTCCCAACTTCAACAACACCAGAACCAGGTCCTGTCGCCATCATCTTGCGTAATATACCACTAACAGCCGTTGTAAATTGCGGCGAACTTACAATTGGCGGAGCACCCGTAAGAGGCATTGAATTTGGATCACTATATTCAGCTTCACTTAGTGTATTAAGATATTCTACAGCCTTCTCTACAGCTTCATCCTCAATAATTTTAAATTCTTCTTCAGGCATTTCAGCCTTATGTTTCTCTAGCAATTCTGTTACATCTTTAATTACCTGTGCAGCCTGAGCATTTTCTTCAACAACGCGTGATAATTTAGATGTTATTTTTTCTTCAGCAGTTTGGACGACAGGTATATCAAAAGTATCTTGAAACAATGTTGATAAACCTGTTATAGCATCTTCAACCGAACCTGTAATTGCTGTAGCTTTTACTGATTGTGATACAGATGCCGCTTCTTCAAGCTGACTTATAAATGAAGCTGATGTTATTTGCTCTGCAATTTCTTCAGTTTTAATTGTAGGCCGTATTTCTTCAACAATAACAGGAGCCTTTTCTTCAACAACTTCTTCGGTTGCTACTGCTACTGGAAGAGTTGGTTTGATTTCTTCTTTAGGTAGAATTATATCATCAACTGTTTCTTTAAAAGTACCAAGAATTTGAGCAATAGAATCTTCTAAACTATCGGGAGTATAATCTGTAATTAGTTTTTCTTCGGGAACATCAGCAGATACTTCTTCAACAACTTGAGGAACTTCAACACCAGCCATAATACCAAAGAGGTCTCTTAACTCTTTAGACGCTGCACGGACATCATAACTTTCGGGTTGTATTTCTTTTACTTCTGGAGCAACTACTACTTCTTCCTCTATACTCGGTTCTATTTTCTTGGGAGGAGCTTCAAGCGCAAACATATCAGCCAATTGATTTAAAGCATCGTCTACCGTGCCTGTAAATACAACAGGTTTTTCTTCTTCAGGAAAGATATCCTTACGATGTTTTACTTCACCTTTCTTAGAAGCTTTCTTTTTATCTTTATGTGTAGCAGGCTTATTAAACTTTGGTGAATGTTTAGCAACAGGATTAGGAACACTCATAGGAGCATCCTTCATTGCCTCTTCTAACTGACTTATAAAAGATTCAGTTGATGGTTGCTTTGTCATCTCGTTACACTGGGACTGACTGTTGCAACCCCTTCTTGAATCCGAGTTATAGTACTAGTAGAATCAGTAACTCTTACGTCATATACATGACGACCTCTTTCTAACAGAGCCGTCTGTACATCCGTCAACGCTAATGTAAATGTACCAGATGTAGCAGTTACAATAGTCGGAGCAAAAGATGTATATGCCGTAGAAGCAAAAGATTTTCTAACCATTCCATCTAAAGAAGAATTAGTTAAATCTATTACTACACCGGCATCTGTTTTTGCTGTGAATTGCTGAGAGTAATCTGCGTCTTGTTCAATTATAATATTCTGAGCGATTGCCATAAATAAACCTCAAATCTTTTCTTTTACTATTTATAAGATTGAAGTTTATTATGATTTATTATTAACGATCCCAAATTCTTCGATATGCAGAACGTACATCCTCTAAATCCACAGTTCGAGCCTTTTCAAAAAGATGCAATATCATTAAATCAAACTTATCTAATGTATTACAAAGACCAATATATGGTATTTTATAACTATCTGTTCCCTTATCTATGGTCGCCCATCCTTGTACAGTCAATCCTAAAGCATCTTCGTGTGTAAAATGATACCATAAAGAATCTTCAATAAATACCTCTGGTATTTCTTCAATATTAAATTTCAGCCGCAAGTCTTTACAAACATCATTAGGGACATCTGGATTATTTTGTAGCACTCTTATAATTTCTTCGGCTGTAGTTTTATCATCAGTGCTCAATTCGCCATAATTATATACACCTTTTTCTATATCTACCATAATTTTAAATCTCAAAAGTTAAATTAATATTTATTCTTTGTTTGGATGTTATCGGATTACTAGACGCATGATATTGAAACCCATCAAAAATAAGCACACTATTCCCTCGATGTGGATATTTTTCTTTTATAGTAACTTCAGTAGGTACCCCATCTCTATTATTTTGATCGAATACAAAAGTCTCACCATCAGCATCATTTATATAATATAAAATACTTATAAAATTATTGTATTCTATATGACTATGGTCTATATGCGGAATGTTACAGTCACCTTTTTTAAATCCAGGTTGAGGTAACAGCAAACCAGCTCGCGCCCTAATAAGTTTTGTAAAATTAATACCTTGTGATTCTAAGAAATATACTAAAGGTTGAACGGTGTTCCAAAGTATAGAATTTGATTTTCCTTCTGCATAAAATATATGAGTAAAAGAAGTAGTATCTTTTACAGATACACCCTTTATATTTAAATCAACCAAAAACGGATTAACAACTACGTTATTTTTATTTGTAGGTTTAGGTGGTCTTAACCGATCTTGACCTACCGGTTCATATTTATTAAAAGTTGTATCATCTAGATAAAACCAAGGAAAATTATTTGCCGCAAACAACTCTACTAATTCATTATAAAACGTCTGAGGAAGGAAATTCTCTATAAATTCTATGCTACCTTTTCTTAGCTCCATCCTAAACTAATTGCGTTCAACCTAGTTTGCTTACCAGCAGCCTGGTTATCAGTTTCAACTCTCCATTTCATATTCGCATTACCACTACCTGGATCTGGCTGACCAGAAATATCTAATTCATTCACTGTAGCAATTTTTTGGCTACCTTGAGTTCCTTGCGCCACTAAAGTCGCAGCTGTCCATGTTGTTCCATTATCTCTAGAAATTGAAGCAATTAAATCTCCGCCAGTATTTAAAGTGGCTGTTCCTGCTGCATCTGTATATAATAATACTATATCGCCTTTAGTAGGCGCAGCTCCAGTAATACTATTAGCAGTACTTCTTAAATCCATATCAAAATATTGATTGACTGCATCATTTTTTACTATAACAACACCTGAACCGCCGGCTGCACCCGCTGCGCCATTACCTCCGCCGCCGCCACCGCCAGTATTTGCTGTACCAATTGTGCCGGCACCATCACCATCTCCTTTTCCCCCACCACCTTGGCCTCCAGTACCATCTCCACCGGGTGAGCCTTGACCAGCTCCTCCTCCACCACCCGCATAATATACTGAAGATCCAGAAATATCATTTGCTCTACCACCGCCACCGTTACCACCTTTACCCGGTGTATTTTGTCCACCTTGGATTGCAGCTGTCACACCAGCCTGTGTAGCTCCGCCGCCCCCTCCACCACCATCATGGTTCCAATAACTATTATGTGCAGCTGTACCATTACCGCCAATATTTCCATAACCTGTTGCGTTTGATGGATTACCTTGTGTGGTACCTCCGCCAGTGCCGGGGGTTCCCCCTGCTGAAGATCCGCCGCCACCCGAACCACCAGATCCAGCAGTACCGCCATTTGTTTGTCCTAATGCGGAACCACCTCCATCAGCAGTTATACCTGAAAAAACTGAATTGGATCCAGCTTGAGATTGTCCGCCGCCACTACTATGACCAGCTCCACCACCTCCAACCGTGACCGTATATTGGTTTCCACCAGTAACTGGATAGTCGCCTGCAGTATTTTCTACATAACCTCCAGCTCCACCACCTCCACCATAATTGGCTCCAGCACCACCCGCTCCACCAGCAACTGTGAGTACATACACTCCAGTTACTCCAGTCGGTGCTGTATAGCTAGTGGTTTCTACAGTTGTAAATGTAGAAGTAACTCCAGCTACAATATTAATTCCTGAATAATATTTACCACTTGCATCTCTATATTCATTAGTTGAACTTCCAGCATCGACCCCAGAAGTATCTTGAAAATCATCCACAATCTGGTCGACCAAATTATACTTAGCCAAACTACCATTTGATTGTGTCTTGAAAGCTAGAAGCGCGATATCATATTTGTTTGATGCTATGCCAGCAACATCTACTGCAGCAAAAGATCCATCACCTCTTAAAAAAGTAGAACTATCTCTTGTTCCACCTCCCATCCTAGCAGAATTTAAGGTTCCACTACTTATATTACTAGCATCGGTTGTATCAGTTGTTGCAGATGTTGCCAACCCAGTAATTTTACTTGTTGCAATTGCAGCTGAACTATTAATTTGAGTATTCGTTATAGTATCGTTAGCAATCTGTGTTGCTGTAATAGTAGCTGCTGCAATTTCTGTAGCTGTTACTGCATTAGTTGCTATTTCAGAACTATCAACAGCACCGGCTGCAATTTCAGCAGATGTAATAGCATTGGCTGTAATATCAGATGTTTTAACTTTTGTTCTTGCCATTTAATTATTCTCTTTATATTATTTATTATTCTGCTGGCGCTTCAAGATATTTCATCCCATGCTTGAGTGCCTTCATTCCAACTATATGCTTTTCCATCAACTGGCCTTGGTGTTGGTGGTTGCCAATCATGGCTTGCATCAAGTGTCCATGATGGATAGGGTTTAGGCTCAACAAAAACATCGTTCACCTTGTCATAGGTAAAACCTACTCCAGCAAACCGTTTTCTAAAGCTACCATTATAAGATGTTTGAATCCAATTAAATTCATCACCAACATAACCTGTGTTGATAAAATTCTTTTCGGCTACGATAACCCTTTTGACAACACCATTCTCATCTATTTCTGCAAAATGACTCATACTAGATACCTTATAATTACTAAACCAGAACCACCGTTGCCTGAATTACCACCAACCATCTGGCCGTCACTGGTTAGACCTCTAGCTCCGCCTCCGCCGCCTAAATTAACACCGCCATTTCCAGCAGAGCCATAGGTAGTTCCTCTAATGTCGCTTCCTCCTCCGCCGCCGCCACCGACGCCGCCGTTACCCCCGGTTCCAGTGTTTTGATAACGATATGACCCGGAGCCACCTCCGCCAGCTCTGGTCACCGCTGATCCAGAATAACTATTTGATACTCCTACACCACCAGCACCATTTACTCCACCAGTTCCATTTGTTCCATCTGCACCATCTGCGCCACCTCCGCCGCCACCTCCGCCAGAGGAAGCATTTCCAGTAGTTCCATCGCCACCAGCATTTCCTTGACCAGCAGTACCTGCCGCTCCTGGATGATGTGTTCCGGCATCTAGTCCTCCACCGCCTCCCCCAGAACCACCGACCCCGGGGTTCGCGGAACTGGCAGTTCCGCCACCCTGACCACCACCGACGGATGAAGTGACTGATCCAAATACAGAACCGCCACCGGGCAGATCAGGCTGGGCTTGTGATCCAGCACCACCAGCTCCAACTGTAACAGTGTATGTTCCACCTCCCTGATCTCCACTGGAAGCATCCACAGTTAGTGTTCCCTCAAGATGACCTCCGCCTCCCCCGCCTCCGAACTGACCTCCGGATCCTCCGCCGGAAAGAATTAAGTAATCAACAGATTTAGAGGTTCCACCTGACACAACAAATGTACTAGAAGTTAAGAAGGTATGAATCTTGTAACCTCCAGACTCAGTTTCTGTTCCACCAGATGCTGAGAACGGTGCAAATACAGTAGTACCTACATATCCAGTTGTTCCCACTATCCATCCTTGAGTGGCATCTACATAAACAAATCTAACTCCTTCCCTTTCACTCTGAATTGTCTGGTCAAGTGTTGCACCTTGTATCTTTTCTGATCCATTTGCTGACACAGTGATGTTATTGGTGTCTGCTGTCCCAGCGTAATCTATAACTTCAATTACATCTCCTACACTACCAGCGGGAAGATTAACAGTAATCGCTCCACCAGTAGTATTTACAGGATATCCTTCACCAGCCACCGCAGTAACTGTAGAGGTTTTAACAGACTGCCATGATGTTGCCCCTACTGATTCAGCCCATATTGGATTTGCTCCAGCACCTTGAGTCTTTAAGAAAAGCCCAGCAGTACCAGCCGCAAGTTGTGTCGGCGCGCCAGACGCTCCATAATATAGAGTTCCACCTTGAGTACCAGCAGCTTGTTTGGCTAATGTAACCGCATCATCAGCAATCATATCAGTTGCAACTTGAACTTCACCTATAAGACCTGTACTGGCAGAACCTAAAACTCTATTTGCAGTTGCAAGATTTTGCATTTTTGCATATGTAACGGCATCAGCTGCAATCGTTACAGCACCAGCATTTGTCATGGTAGTATCACCAGAAAGTGCGGCAGCAGTAAAACCTGTGCCGTCACCTATAAGAATTTCTGTAGTAGCAACTGCTTTCGCTGATACGACACCAGAACTACTTGCATCCCTAACAAGAACAGTGTTCGCTGCTTGGTTTGCTATTTTAGCAAGTGTTACGTTGGCATCTAAAATCTCAGCCGTTTCTACAGCACTGGCTGCAATTTCTGATGTATCAACTGCATCAGCAGCTATTTGTGTTGCTGTTACAGCATCATCTTCAATTGAATTTGTTTTTATTTTACTTAATGCCATTTTTTATAGTTCTCTTATTTGTATAGCATCCGCACTAGCTGGAGCAGTAGTAAAAGTTAATGTAGTAGATGAAACAGTATAATCTGTAGTAGGGACTTGACATACTCCATTAAGAAAAACTAAAGCTGTATTTACTGTTACACCTGATGTTACTGTATATGCTACCGTACTTCCATCACCAGTTGCTGTTCTCGTTGTTGGCGACAATGCCACATGAACATATTGAAAATCTACTTTTCTTAAAGCTGAAGCACTGCTATCATATACTAAAAACTTATCAACATTTTGTAGAGATGTTACTTCTGTTTGTCCTGTTATTGTTCCTGAACCTAATAGAGTACCTGCATCAAAAGTATAGCCAAGAAAAATGAGGAAAACAGTTGCCGAACTAGCCGGCGCTACAGAGAATACAATATTAGCACCACCACCACTTAGTGTATAAGCTACACCCGGTTGCTGATTAACTCCAGCTACAGATACGAGCAATGAAGATTCTGATCCTACAGAATAGTTTAAAGCAAATGTGGTAGTACTTCCGTCAGGAGTAATATCTTGTTTTTCGTATCCACCATATTCTGGTGGTCTACCTACATATGACATAATTTATTCCTTCTATATATTTTACGCTGCTGGTTTTGTCGGCCATGTCGCCGCATCCACATGAGCTTTGGTAGTTTTACCAGAAGGTAGATCCCGCAAGTCTTGACGATATGTAGTCATATCAGCAGACATAGTTAGGTCTGACGAACCATACCAATCTGTATCAGCTAATCTACGATTGCGATCTTCTCGCATAGAAGCAAGTGCCCGGTCATCTTCACCTGCGGCCCATGCAGCTTCTTCATTGTCTCTTGCAGTTTCCTCTGCACTTGTCAATTGGATGGATACACCATCTACCATTTTAAATCTAGGCATTTTATTTTACTCCATTAATTTTGTATTCTATTGACTATTTATACTGATTGTTTATTTTATTCCATACATCTTTATTGTTCCATCAAAATTCCCTGATGACATTTTGAATTGGACATCATCAATTGCTGCCGTGACATTTATAAATCCTGCTACTGAAATATCTTTTGCTTGATCTCCAAGATCATCCTGAC
>VTLG01006600.1_pt1 | contig 12525 bp, 13 predicted proteins | sample 4694571 | NCBI WGS metagenome assembly VTLG01 (sample SAMN12604809, study PRJNA352737) | marine metagenome | biome: ENVO:00000447; feature: ENVO:00000209|ENVO:00000569|ENVO:01000036; material: ENVO:00002151; isolation source: viral sequences binned using virsorter ... | reverse complement strand
CCATCACAGAGCAAATCAAATCTCCAACCATCTTTCAATGCAGACTTTACCATTTCTTCAGTAGCAGAATTTATTTTTATACTTGTGCTTTTCCATTTACTCATATGTTTCTCTCCACTCATCAGTAGCTTGTGTAAGTTCTGGATTCATACTCATTAGTTCTTCTATGTACATATCTCCATACTCCCAACTACCATATGTCATAGGTGACCTGCATACAGTAAACCACCTAGCATATTGATTGCTATCTTCCTTATCCTTTCTTTGATAAGTTTTTAAAACTCTCCATTCAAAACCACCTAGCTTGTAAGTAGCATAAGGATTGTCAACTTTTCTTGATTTTCCAAATAAATTTTTAACCATATTAATCTCCTCTAATCCAAAAATCTTTATTCTTTTCACAATCATCATCTGCTTTTGCTTTTGCCTCTTCCTCTGTATATCCTTTATCCATATATTTTTGTACTATCTCCTCATATATCTGTTCTTTGCATAACTCATTGTATATATTACTCATTTTCCTCTCCTCTAAATATAACTACGGCAGAAGGAAATGGTGCAGTGCCTTTGTTTGAAAAACTTAATCTGCCTTTTAAAAATCTTACTTCTCCTTTAAAACAATAATCGTGCCAATATGTTGTATCTGTCCTAGAAGGAATCAAACATACCACTGTTGCACCTCTTTTGCTTTCCTCATATGCCTTTTTAATCCAATCCTTTATCTCCCTACCATATGGGGGATTCATAAAAACAATATCACCAGACCAATCTTGCTTTAAACCATCATCTTCCTTTGTATAATACTTATCACACAATGCAGATTCCTTCGTACAACAGGGATCTAATGTAAAGTTAAACTCTTTGTCTAGCTTATCAAACAAATCCTTTGGTGTATACCATTCGTTACTATTGCTTGAAAATAATCCCTTGTTAATCATTTCTAAACTTCCATTCTAAAGACTGGTAGATATCTTCAATTTGTCTGTAATCAGTGTCAGATAATATTTTGGTATCTAAACTTGCTAACTTACATAAAACATCATGAAACATATCCAAAGTCTTTTCTGTTAAAGGTTCATTTTCTCCTACATATTCTATATTGTTATTACCCATAATTTTATTCTCCTACCTTACTCCTACTTTACTCCTACTTTATATATAATTACAATCTATATCTATTATTGGTTTTTCCTATACTCCTAATTTATATATAAAAAATGATATATAAAAAATGATAACCAACTTGTACTCCAAAGTAAAGCAAATAATACAAATAATTTTATTAAAAATATTTTCATTAATCTTTTAAAAACCCCACTATGAATTTTCTATCACTTCTACTGCACCACTTGCATAGTTCGCAAGTTATACTTTTATTTTTTTGATTCGGACACATTTTAATTTTATGTCCGTCAGGTGTTGTAGTAACTGGTACAGATCCCACAATGGTTGCAATCGGTAAATTATATTTTTTTAACTGATCGGCTTCTTTTAAATTATTAGCCGATAAGTTAATTGTAAAGCCGTTTTCATTAGCATATTTTATTTTATTAAAATTATCCTTTTCTTTTGTTTTATGCGTATAAGTAAACCCATTTTTACCCTTGTTAGCTTTCACTAATTGCTTTAATTTATCAAAATCAATAGTTTCATTATTGCCATTGTGAGCAAGATCGCCAGCTTGATTATGTCGCCATAATTGACCTGTAGGCAACCTTCTAATTTCTTTTATAAATGAATCATAACTGTTATTAAAAGGTTTATTCCACCTTTTGCTTATGCCTGTAGCCACTTCTCGCCAGATAATCCTTGCCTTGCCTCTTTTTGCATAACAAATATTTTTATCTTTTAATGGACAGCTTGAGGGACAACTTGCCTCTTCGCTTGTCGTGACTGGTATAAAACCTGTTTTTCTATTTTTTGATATTCTCGTGAATCTTACTTTCATTTTATAACCTTATCATTAATTAAAAAAATAAAGGTCTATAAAATATATAGACCTTTATAATATTAAAACTATATTATATTTTTTAGTTTTAACTTTGCAACTATCCTAATTTTTTTCCAAATATTTTTCGTTCTCCATTGACCCGTTTTTAAACATCTATTTATATTTCTGTTTTTCCACCTGTCGTTTTTTATTGTGTTAAAATTAGTATTCATTTTTGCACCTCTTTTATTGTTAATAATAATAATAGTACAACATAAAAAACCTATAATGTAAACCTATAATTATTATAAGTTTTTCCTATATTGCTTTTTCATTTAAATTATATAAACTTTCAAATTTTTCGATAGCTTCTTGAGTTTCACCTTGTAATAATTCGGCTTGATATTTTATTTCATCTAGATAATTTTCATAAAAGACCTCTAGATCCTCTTTATCTTTTGTAATATCATATTTTATTACATCCTCTATATTTTCTATTTCCTCTACTACTTGAGTAAAGCCTGACCAACTGCTTTCCAATTTTTGTTTTAACTCTTTTAATATAACTTGTTTTTTATTTATCATAATATGCCTCTTTTGTTATTAAGTTTTAATAAATTAAAACTAACATATTTTATAATAAATTACAATTATATTTCCTATTTTATTCCTATAATTATAGTCATAATAATAGACAATATTAATTATAAGTAAATATAATGAGGCTTTTGTATTGGTTGCCTAGTCTATACAGGTCTATTAAAAACCCTTGTATAATAAGCAATTATATAATATATAATCACATGCTGGACAATATCACTAAACTCAATAGACCTGTAATAAATGAGAATAATTCTCAATAGCCCTGTTGCATTAATAGCCCTGTTGTAATATTAAATGAGAATAATTCTCAATAGCCCAGTAATAATATTAAATGATAATGATTCTCAATAGACCTGTAATAATATTAAATGATAATGATTCTCAATAGACCTGTATAAATAAAAGATAGTTTTTTGAGATATAAAGAGTAAGGCCTTGCAAGTGCTATGGGTACAGGGAAAAATTTGCATCACTCCCCCTTATATATATGCAAGTGAGACATATGCACAAAAATCTATGGGTTACTAGACATGAGCCGAGTTTATATAGTATATATATTATTATAAATTATTATTATTATAATTATTATTATTTATTATTATTATTTATTATTATTATACTTGACATTATAAAGTATATATGTTATATATATTATATATAATTATATATAACTTATAATATTATACATAAGCATGCTTTTTACTTGCTTTTTCTAAAAAACTATGCTATAATTATGATATGGAAGAGGTAATAAAGTTTAAAAAGCACCTGGATAACAACATAAGGTATCATTCTAAACATGATTTCCTTACATTTGTACGTAGATTTGCTCCAACGTTAGTTTCAGATTGGCAAATGGGAAGACATATTGAAGTTATATCCAATAAATTAAAACAATTAGAAGAAGGAACTATAAAAAGGCTGATGGTATTCTTGCCTCCACGTAGTTCCAAGTCTGTTATTTGCTCTAAATTGTTTCCAGCATGGTATATAGGAAGGAATCCACAACATGAGATACTTACAGTCAGTCATAGCGACCAGCTTTCTAGCGATTTCGGTAGGTCTGTTAGAGATATTGTATCAACTAAATCTTTTCAAGACATATTTAAAGGTGTTTCTCTTCGGACAGACGTTAGAGCAGCAGGAAAATGGAAGACAAACAAAAACGGAAGCTACTATGCAGCTGGAGTCAAGAGTCAAATCGCAGGAAGAGGAGCACATATAGCAATTCTTGATGACGTAATGTCAGAAGAAGACTCTTATTCAGAGGCAGGAAGAAGATATATTAAAGAATGGTACCCTGCAGGACTACGAACACGTATTATGCCTAACGGAAGTATCTTAATTATTAATACTCGGTACCATTATGACGATTTATGTGGATGGTTACTAAAACAAGAGTCCGAGTTCTCTACTATTTTACCTTGGGAAGTTATAAGAATCCCTGCATGGCTAGATTCCACCAGTGCCGAGTTACTACAGTTGCCTGAAGGTAGTAGTTATTTTCCAGAATGGAAGTCTGACGATTCTTTAAGAATAGATGAACAGGAAATACGTGCCTCAAATGGAGCTAGATACTGGAATGCTTTATATATGCAGGACCCTACCCCAGACGAAGGTGGTTTAATAAAGAAAAAATGGATACAATGGTGGGAATATGATGAACCACCAACTTGTGATTTTATTATTCAAACATATGATACGGCATTTTCTACCAGAACTACAGCAGACTACAGTGTAATACAAACATGGGGAATATTTTCTAGATATGAAGAGAATGAGCATGGATATGAGAGTTTTGTTCCAAATTTAATTCTACTTGGTAACATGAAAGGCCGTTACGAGTATCCAGAGTTACGTAGAATTGCTCAACTTTTATATGACGAGTATCGGCCTGATATATGCATAGTAGAAAAGAAAGCATCTGGACAGTCATTATTACAGGATATGCGTAGAGGTGGCTTACCAGTACAAGATTACATTCCAGATAAAGATAAAGTATCCAGAGTACATGCAGCTTCTCCAATGATAGAGGCAGGCCGTGTCTGGTTACCAAAACATAAGAAGTGGAGTGATGATTTATTTACAGAACTTTTACAATTTCCAAATGCAGCTCATGATGACCAAGTAGATGCTATGACAATGGCAATACATTACATGAAAGAATCCTGGAGATTAACACATCCTGATGATCCAGAATTTGAAGATGAAATAAAAGATAAAAAAAGAGTTGCATATTGGAGAGTTTAGTGGTATAATATATATAAGAGATAATAATGAAACAAGAAGAATTATATACACAACTAGCAGCAAAGACACCAGAACAACCTGTAAAAAATAATAGTCAGTTTCCAACTGGTATTACAGATGCAGGAATGGATGAATATTTAGCTGGTGCTGATATTAGTTTAACAAAAGAACAAGCACAAAAAATTTTACGTTATGGTAAACAATTAGGATTAGATTTATTAACAGGAAGTTCATTAGCAGAAGCATTTGGTTTTAGACCAGATATTATAGGAGGTAAAGGATATACTCCTTCCTATCCTGAATTATTTACACAAACAGAACAATTAGCAAAAGAAGGAAAAAAAGCTGAAGCTCTTGGTAAAGGAATTGAAACTGGATTAGTTGGTATTGGTGCTGTTGGTGAAGGTATGATGTTAGCAGGAGCATTAACAGGTCCTTTAGCTCCTCTTATTATAGGAAGTGGATTAGCATTAAAAGGAATATCAAAAGCAGGAAAATTAATTTTAGAATCTAAAACTGGAATAAAAGTTTTAGCTAATTTTACAGGAAATAAAAATTCTCCAAATATTCAAAACATAGAAATTCCTAAAGATGTTTCACCAGATACTGATGTTGCAAACATCATTAACAATCCAAAAATTCCAACTACGTTAACAGATGATGTAGATACTGTAGATCATATACCAGACAATTTAAAAAATTTAAATGCAGAAGAAGTTATAACAACGTATATAACTATGCCAGAAAAAATAACAAGGAATCAGTTAATAACGCATCCTGCTATTTCTGGTAGAGATAATGTTAATCCAAATATAGTATTAGACTTTGATGCTGCTGCTGATAAAACAAATACATATTTAAAAGAAAAAGGTTTTGATGAAGGCAGTATTGTTCCAGTTTATAGACTTATTAAATATAAAGTAAAAAGAGATTCAAAAGGAAATATAATAGGAAGAGAAAATTATCAAGATTCAGAAACATTAATTTCTGGTTCACTAACACCAGAGTCTAATTTAAAAACTTTAGATTTTTTTACACAATCTGATATTGGTGTAAGTAAAATGGGAATGGATGATATGTATGAAATAGTTAAATATAATGTTCCTCAAAATAAAATAAAATTAGCTATGGGTGCATATAAAAATAATATAACTTCTTCTATTAATAAACAATTAAAAAATAAAAATATTATAGCTGAACCAGAAAAAGGTTTTAAAAAAGTTAATCCTGCAGAAGATGCTAAAAAATTAATTGATATGCAAGATGAAATTATTGCAGATGTTTCTGGTTTAAAAAAAATTAAATTAGGAAATTTTTCATCTTATCAAGATTTAAAAGATAAACATATAGATAAAATTATTTTTAATAAAATTAAAAATATAGATGATTATAAAAAGCAAATAAAAGAAGATTTTGATAAGATGAGATTAGTACATTCTACTAGAGACGAAGCATTTAAAATGGGAAGATTTGAAAATGAAATACTGGATAATGAACTAGAAAAAGCAATGCCATTTTTAGATAAAGTTACAAGATTTTATAATAAAGCTTATGTAACAAATCAACCAGCAGAAACTTTACAAATATCACAAAACCCAACCTTTTCAAGATTAGAAGATGCTGTAAATAATTTAAAACAAAAAAAAGGTTCTGGTGAAGTATTTTTAAATAGATTAAAAGGACAAGCTAAACAAGAAGAACTTGATTGGACAGGATTAACAAAATTTTTAAAAGATAAAAAAGAAGTTACAAAAGAACAAATTCAATCCTATATGAAACAAAATAGTATTCCTATTGAAGAAAGAATATATAGTTATAATCCAAGAGATCCTGGATGGAAAGATAATCCTCGATATGGTCAATATACTATAGATGGAGATAATAGAACTAATTCAAAAAATTATAAAGAATTTGTTTTTTCAATTCCTCAAAAATGGCGAGAAAGAAATTTAGAATATCCTTTAACAAATAAAGAAGAAGTTCGATTAGCAGAATTAGAAAAGATAGGTACAAAGTATACAAGTGATACACCAGAAGGACTTACAATAGAATGGCGAGGTTTAAAAAATAAATTAGAAAATTATGAAAGAAAAAATAAACCTTTAGAATTTATTCCGAGTCATAATTATAGTGATGCAAATTTAATTTCACGAGTAAGAGTTAAAGATAGAATAGATGGTGATGGAAACCCTACAGTACATATGGAAGAACTACAATCAGAACATGCAGCTGATGTAATAAAAGCTCAAAGACAAGCAGAAAAAGATGCTGATTCTTTTTATATATCTAGTGAAGATAAAACTTTACTACCAGGTATTACAAAACAAGATGTTGAACTATTACGAAAAGGATATGCTCCAGAAGGTATTAAATTTAGAAAAGACAAAACAATGCAAGAATTAATAGCAACGAATAATGCTATATCAATAAAATCAAAAGAATTACAAAAAAAACACAATGTAGATTTAGATAAAGTAAATGATAAAATAAAAGATTTAAGACAGGATGAACGTTACGTAGAAAACCTAATAGAAAACTATATTACTAGAGGAGGAGATCCAAATAGAATTAATCCTTTGGAAAAACAAAATTTAATTGATATTAGAAAAGAAATAGACGAGAATAGAAAATTTTTAAAGGATTTTGATAATATATATAAAAACGATAAAGTATTAAATAGATTATATAATAAAAGTAAAAGATTATCAAATAGAAATCGTTTAAATACATTATTAAGAGAGTTACCACCAGAATTTCCTGTGCTATCTATAGGTAAAAAAGATGATTGGTATAAGCTTCCCATAGATAGAATGATACGTTATGCTGCAGAAAGAGATATACCGAATGTTACTTTAACAAAAGGTGAAGTACAATATGATAGATATGCACGAACAAAAGGGCAATATAATCTACAACGAGATAAACTAGAGGTACGAGATACATTATTTGAAAATTTAGATTCTTTCTTAAAGGATGTTGAAGATCTTGAATTTCCAAAACTATCTAAAGCTGACATAAGTTTGACAGACAGTAATTATGCAACTTCAATAAATCCAAATTATTTACCAATGCTGTCTCTTGTTAATAAAGAAAAATTAGATAAAATTTTATCTAAATATAAATTATATAAATTACCAGAACCTGCATTACAAAGAGTATTAAAATCAGTACAAGTTAAAGCTGCCTCTAATAAAACTAAAAAAGTTAAAGAAGAAATAAAAAAATTAATAAATAATGCACTTGTGATTCATAAGTCAGCAAAGGTTGGTAGAAATTATGATACAAAATATGTAGGATATTTAGATGATATAGCAAAAAAATATAATGCAAAACGTGATACTACGTTTGTTGATAATAATATGAAAGATGGTGCATCATATAGATTAGAGATTACACCACAAATGAAAAAAGATTATTTAAAAAAAGGAGCAGCTAGATTTAAAACTGGTGGCTATATTAAGGAGAGGCTATAATGGCAATAGAAAAAAATCCATTTGAACAAAAAACAGAAACAACAAATGTTGTATCAATAGAAACACCACAAGCAGATGCAGATGTTTCTTTTGAAGTAGATACAGATGGTGGAGTTGTAGTAAATTTTGGTGAAGAAAATATACAAGAAGAAGTTGTAGCAGCAGAGTATTATGCAAATATTGCATCAGATTTAGATGATCAAATATTAAAAACAATTTCACATACTGTAATTGATAACTTTCAAGCAGATAAAGAATCTAGAGGAGAATGGGATTCTATGTTTGAAAGAGGTTTTGATTTATTAGGTTTAAAATTAGAAGATGCAACAGAACCTTTTGAAGGTGCATGTACAGCAGTTCATCCATTATTAATTGAATCTGCTGTTAAATTTCAAGCAAAAGCATCACAAGAATTATTTCCTTCTGGTGGTCCTGTTAAAGCACAGATACTAGGAAACCAATCTGTTGATAAACAAGAACAGGCAAATAGAGTTCAGAACTTTATGAACTATCAGTTGACTGAACAAATGCCAGAATACTTTGATGAGTTTGAAAGAATGTTATTTCATTTACCACTCATAGGTTCTGCTATTAAGAAAGTATACTATGATGCTGGATTAGAAAGACCTGTTTCAGAGTTTGTACCGATTGATCAATTCTATGTATCGTACTATGCTTCTAATTTACGAAAAGCAGAACGATATACACACGTAATTTATCGTAATCCGGTTGATATGCAAAAAGATATGGAGTCTGGTATTTATGTTGATACAAATTTACCAGATGCAAGTAGTCCATCTCAAACAGGTTTTGCAGAAAAAATAAATACTATTATGGGAATATCACCAACATCTGATAATGATCCACAATATGTATTACTAGAACAACATTTATATCTTGATATCCCTGACCCAGAATGTCAAGAAGGCGAGTTTGCTCCTTATATTGTAACAGTAGAACAGGAGTCTCGCCAAGTATTAAGTATTCGTAGAAACTATAAAGCAAATGATGCAAATAAAGAAAAAAGGATGCATTTTGTCCACTACAAATTTGTGCCAGGCTTTAGTTTTTATGGGTTAGGTCTTATACATTTCCTAGGTAATTTAACATTAACAGCAACAGCAGCAATGAGAAGCCTTGTTGATGCTGGACAGTTTGCTAATTTACCAGGAGGTTTTAAGGCTAAAGGAGTAAGAATGGTGGGCGACAACGAACCTATTGCTCCTGGTGAGTTCAAGGAGGTCGAAGCAACTGGTATAGACTTACAAAAGGCGATTGTTCCTCTCCCATATAAAGAGCCTTCCTCGGTACTATACAACATGCTTGGATTTGTAACTGCTGCAGGTCAGAAGTTTGCAGACAGCACAGAACAAATAGTTTCTGATGCTGCCTCCTATGGACCAGTTGGAACTACTATGGCTTTAATAGAAGCTTCTAGTAAATTCTTTTCTGGTATTCACAAACGATTACATAAATCTCAACGAGATGAATTTAAAATTATTGCTGAAATAGATTATGATTATCTTCCAGCACAATATCCTTATGATGTTCCAAATGCTAGTAGAGAAATATTTAAAAAAGATTTTGATGGTGTTGTAGATGTTATACCTGTAAGTGATCCTAATATACCTAGTAATGCACATAGAATGATGTTAGCTAATATGGCCTTACAAATGGCACAACAATCACCACCAGGAATGTTTAATCTTGAAGCATTAAATAGAACAATTTTAAATGCTGCTAATATGCCGAATATAGAAGAGATATTACCAATGGCACCACAACCTCAACCATTAGATCCTGTATCTGATATTATGGCTGCTACAAAAGGTATACCTATAGCTGCATTTCCAGGACAAAATCATGATGCTCATATTCAAGTAAAGATGGCATACTTACAAGATCCTATGAATGGTGCAAATCCTATTATGGCTAGAGTAAAGCCAGTATTAGAAGCTAATATACAAGAACATACAACTATGAAATATCAAGAACAAATGAGTGGTACTTCTAGAGTTATGATGGAACAAATGCCACAACAACCAAGAACACCAACAGATGTTGAAGCTGTTATGGCTGCTGCAGCAAAAGATGTATTAAATGCAAATATGGCAGCAGGTCAAGTTATGACACCAGAGCAACAGCTAGTTGCATTAGAACAAGCAAAAGTTGAATTAGAAAAAGAAAAATTAAAACTTGATGCTGCAAAAGAAAATGCAAAGATATCTATTGAAGCTCAAGAGTTAGATATTAAACGTCAAGCTCAAATGATTGATGCTACTGATAAGGGAATGTCAGCACAACTACGAACACAAAAATCTGATGCAGATAGAACAAGTAGAGAAGCATTAAAACAATTAGATATAATGACTAAACTTGCTATTGAAGAAGATAAAATTGAATTAGAACAACAAAAAATGCTTTTTGATTCTGCAAAGAAACAAACTGAAATAGAACAAAAAGAAGATTCAGAAGCATTAAAATTAATAAAAGATATTAATAAATAATTTCTAGGGTTTATTAACTTCTACTGACTGACCTAGCAGACCTGCCGAGACAGTAGATTATTTAAGGAGAAGAAAATGGCAAACACAACTTTTAATGGACCAGTCAGGTCCGAAGGTGGTTTTAAACAAATCACTTTATCAAATGGTACAGCAACTGATAACTTTACTATTGACTCAAGTGGTAATGTATCTGGTACTGGTACTATGAAAATGACAGGTGCTACTAATTCTGTTGGAGTTATAGAAAGTATTACTGCTGCAACAAAAACTGTAACATCTGCAGATTCAAATACTACCTATCTTTTAAATAGAGCTGCAGGTATTGTTGTAACTTTACCAACTGCTGCTGCAGGATTAAACTATTCATTTATTATTGGTACAACTTTTACAGGTACTTTTAGTCTTGATGGAGCATCTGCGAATGATATTTATTCAACATCTTCAAATTTACTTATTTGGGATAAAGATGCACCAGGAACTGTAAGTGCTAAACAATTTTATGCTGATGGTTCAGATGATGATAAAATTGTAATGGATGCTGATACTAAAGGTAGATTTGTTGGTGGCAGAATAAATTGTATAGGTATTGCTACTGGTGGACAAGGAAGTGCTACTGCTGTATGGCATGTAGATGGAATTGTTTACGGAGATGGTTCATTAGCTACACCATTTGCTTGATAACTAATGGAACTATTTGATGAAATAAGACATGCTTATAGTGAGGAAATTAAAAAACTACAAGAATCATTAGGCAATGGTTCTGCTGAAGATTATCCTCACTATAGGCAAATGGTTGGTTCTATACAAAGTATAGAGTGGGCTAAAGAAACTTTTAATAATATAGTAAAAAAACGAATGGAGGAAAATTAATGCAACAAGTAGCTTTAGGTAAAGCAATGAAAAATAATACCTGGATATCTGATGATAATAAATTAGATCCAGATATTTTACCAGACTTGCCTGGATATCATATTTTAGTTAGACCAATAAGTATAAAAGAAAAAACTAAAGGTGGTATATTATTACCTGATGCTGTTAAAGATGATATATCATATTTAACAACAGTAGGTAGAGTTTTAAAAATTGGTGATTTAGCTTATCAAGATATAGATAAATTTCCAAATGGATCATGGTGTAGTGTTGATGATTATATTTGTTATGGCAAACATGCTGGACAAAAATTATTTTATAAAGGTATTAAGCTTTTATTATTATTTGATGACCAAGTAATGATGAAAGTTGGAGACCCAACACATTTAGATCCTACATTTAATTTAACAAAAGGTGCATTTTAAACTTGCATTTTAGTTAAATATATGGTATAATATAATTAACAAGTACGTAATACGTTTGATTCGTACACAACGGAGAATAATATGAAAGAAGAAAATTGGAATGAAGTTGATACTTCAAAATCGGATAATAAAGCTGATAAAGTAGAATTTGAAATTGAAGAACCGGTAAAAAAAGAAACTAAAAGCGAAGAACCTAAAAAAGAAATTAAAAAAGAAGAACCTAAAGAACTTGAAGGTATTGAAACAAAAGGTGCAGAAAAAAGAATACGACAGCTAATTAAACAAAGAAAAGATAGAGATGATCAAATAGCTGGTTTAATAAAACAAAATGAAGAATTAAAAAATTCATTTAGCACACAGAAAACAGAGTTTAATAAAGTCAGTAAACTTAATCTTGATGCAACAGAAAAACAATTAAAAGATAAATTAGATTTAGCACGAACTGCTTATACAGATGCTTTTGAATC
>VTLG01013658.1_pt1 | contig 12526 bp, 15 predicted proteins | sample 4694571 | NCBI WGS metagenome assembly VTLG01 (sample SAMN12604809, study PRJNA352737) | marine metagenome | biome: ENVO:00000447; feature: ENVO:00000209|ENVO:00000569|ENVO:01000036; material: ENVO:00002151; isolation source: viral sequences binned using virsorter ... | reverse complement strand
CTTCTTTATTTTCGGCTATTATCTTATCTGCATCTTTTAAAGATAAGTCGTCATTGTACTCAACTAATAATTTAGATTGTGTTATTAAGTTGTTTTGAAGCCTATGAGTATCCCAAAGTATTTGATCCTGCATTGTTTTTGGATATTCAGGCTCGTTGAAGTCTAATTTAAGACTTTCTGGTAGTCTTATGCCATTATAATCTGCAATTTCTTTTTCAACTTGGTATAATTCGTGTTCATACATCTTCCAAAGCTCTAAATCGTCTTGATAGTCCTCAAATCTCTCTAAGTCCTTAATCTTTAAGGCGATACCACTAGGAACTTCACCACCATCTTGTGCAAATTGAACAAATAAGTGGTTATTTTGAGCAACTAAGTCAACCTGAAACTTAACTGTTTCTATAACTGCCTGTAAATCGGCTTCAGGAGCCACTATATCAAATATAGAACCTTCAGGTAAGTCAAGTATGGTATCAGAACCTGCTCTTTCCATTCTTTTATCGGCTTGAAGTCCAGTTACATAAGGCTGCCCAAACATTTGGAAACGGAGCCCTAACTGAAGCTCAGTCATCGTTATATTAACGTGTTCATTACAAGAAACAATATCGTCAGCCCCATCTACAAAGAATGAATCTAGTTGATTCTCTCTATGAGTAAATAAAAATGGAAGAACTCCATAGCCGTGTTCATATTCTTCTACAATATTCCCATCTTCGTCATAGTGAGCATAAATAGCGTTATCCCAATAAGCATATTGTAGTTTTTCCGTATAGTTAACATCATCTACATTCATAAGTATAGGATAAATAATAGCTTCAGGTTTAAAGGGGTTGTTTCCAAGATGAACGTCAAAATAATAAATAGGTCTATAATCAAAATGAGGCATATCGCCATCAATAAATACAACTTGTGTTGCGACTGTCCCAATTAAACGAGTCATTCTTTCAATATGCTTCATTCTAGCATCTTTCATTGTAGTTAAATTACTATAAGCATTATTTACATTTCTTGCCGCACCTACATTATATATTCGGCTCATTTTGTTAATGAATCGCTTTGTAAAGTTAGCTTCATAGCAAGGAACTTCTCTAAAAGCATCTGCGTTAAAGTATTGTGAAATATAATTTGCGGTGTTTGAGCCACAATAATAATCAATAAGCTTTCTTATATGTTTACGCCTTTTTCTTGATTGTTGTTGTTTAAACTCTTTTACTGATTCTTGTATTATTTGTTCGACTGTCATCTCTTCCTCACTATTAGTTCTTGTTGTTTAATTGGAAATCTGTTTATAAAAAAATATCTTACCATATCGCATCCGTGGTCGTGGAAACCATCCTTAACGGGGTCTGGCTTTAAATCATAACCTTCTTTATGTTCTGGATAACGATAATTCTCTAAATCTTCTGCTATGCCTTGACATTTATTATCAATGTGTAAATAACGCTTACACATAGCATTTTCTACAAAACCTCTAACGTGCGTAATTCCAGAAGATATATTTCTAGATACTTTATCTCTTATTGTTTGTATCATTATACCATTCTGTCTAAAGATTTCAATATCCCCCATACCCGATTGTCCCTGAGCTTGCTTTCCAGCAGGATCGCCGTAGTAAGCCCTAACATAATACGGCTTTGATTTGATACGCCCAATAAGCTCATCGGTTTTAATATTTGTTTCGTGTATAATTTCATCTATTATATTTATGTGCCATTCGCCATTAATCATTTGTGTTTGAAACCAACCGACTGCTGGCATCCTGTATCCAAAGTCAATACTACAAAATGTAGGGTAACTTGGATTGTATGGGAAATAGCCTACATCTAATTTGCGGTCAAATGGATATACTTGCCCAGCAAATGTTGTAAATTTAGCTCCATATTCCTGGTCATAAGACTCTTTAGACATATTTCGCTTACGTTCAACAATAAATGAATCGCTTTCTCCCTCTGAGAAGGCAAACTCATTATCCCAAGAAGGTGCTTGGTGAGATTCCCATAAATCATCCCTTTGCCCAAGCAAATACATATCGTATAGCCAATTAAAGCCTTCAGGGGTAGAAATAAAGATTGCTTTTCCTTTTTTATCTGATAAAGTAGGAGATAAATACATATCCCATATCTTTCTCTTTACTTTAGCAGCCTCATCTATAATGAGAAGATCTAAACCTTCTCCGACGAGAGAATCAGGATTATCGGCAGACTTGCCTTCAACAACTGTTCCCCATTTGAATTTAATGTATCGTTCTTTCTCAGATGCTCTTATAATATCATTCTGATGTCCAACTACCATCTTTTTCCAAATTTCTCGGAACATTAAGTCAGCTTTGTCGTAAGATAGCCCTACACACCAAATTGTTTTATTCGGCTGCGAGGCAACAAACGTAGCTTCCATAGCAGAACAAGTTGTTTTACCAAATCTTCTACCACATACCATTACAAAAAACCGAGCTGTTTCTTTCGTTGGATAATGTAATTTTTGCTGACCTTTATGAGGTGTGTACCCCATATAGTCAAACCAAGACTTTTTAAAATCCAGCTCTTCTTTTAAATTATTTTTCATTAATTGTTGTAATTGACAACTGACATAATATAAGTTATGGCAGAGAATATATACAAGATATAGTATTTTTATTTTTCAAAACACAACATATAGGAGGGCAGTATGTCCGAAGAAACAAAAACAGTAGCAAGCGAAACAGTAAGTGAGCAGCCTACACAAGAATCACCAGCAAGTTCGCCTGATGATGGTGCATTAGTAGCAGAAAGCAAAAAGTATAGAAAGAGGGCACAGGATGCAGAAGCTCGTATAGCGAAAATGGAAAAGACTATGGCAAAAGCAGAGGAAATAAAGCTGAAAGAGAAAGAAGATTTTAAAAGCCTTTATGAAAAGGTGTCTTCTGAAAATGAATCTTTATCATCTGTTGCGGAAAAATGGACTAAATACGAAGAAACAAGACGTGCTTCATTATTAGAAAGCCATCCTGAAGAAGATAGAGAGTCTTTGGCAAATTTGCCTTTAGATACTCTTGAATTTGTAACAAATAAAATTAATAACGTGCAAAATAAACAAAATGCTAAAGAAGTCGTAGGAAGGACTAAGAATGTTGTAACAAACAAGCCTTTTTCCGAAATGACTGAAGCAGAGAAAAGACAATGGCATAAAGATGTTATGTCTTCTCAAAATTAATTTGCACACAACTCTTAAGGAGAAATAAATTATGGCTTTTAGCGGTGATCCAACAAATGTCAATGTCCACTCGGGTGGTACGGGCAAAAGTGCTTATCCAATAGCTGACCAATTTGTCCCAGAAGTTTGGGGACAGGCTATTTTGGATGTATTTCAACAAAAAACAATGATGGGAAATCTGGGGGTAAATTTATCTCCAAATGTAGCAAGTGCTGGGGATGTAATTCATCTACCACATATCGGTGTGCCTGCCTTGCAAGCAGTTACTCACGGTGAAGAAATTGCAGCCGATGTAACAGGTTCTGGTACTGCAACACAAACTGATTTAACAATAGACCAGTATAATGTTTCTTCTGTATATGTTCCTGACATCACAAATGTTCAATCAAATTATGACCTTCTTAGCATTTATGCTAAACAGTTAGCTTATGCTAATGCAAGGGGTTTTGATAACTTTATGCACTATCAGGTAGCAAATAACTTTAACGGGTTATTTAGAAGTGGTACTGGTGCTGTTGGTGCAGATTCTGATGCTCAAATGCACGTTGTAACAACAGGTTCAACTTTAGGTCAAGCGAACTTGACTACCTTAATGGCAAAGATACTTGCTTCAACAGGTTCAACAGATGGTTGGAACTTAGTATTATCGCCTGATATGTATTCAAGCCTTAATGCTTTGACTAGCTATTCTCAAGGAACTCAAGCTACTTTAGGTGCTGAATTTGGTAGAACGGGTAATGCTGGTTCTATTCTTGGTATGCCTGTTTGGGTTGCACAATCACCTTATATGGGTTCAGCTGCAAGTGGTGCAGATGTTGCTGCGGTTGAAGGTAAAGGTATTCTAGCAGTTGAAGGGTTTGATTCTAGTTCTGCTCAAGAGGATGATATAGTATATGGTTATGCTATACACGAGAGTGCATTGTATTATGCTTTCTCAAGTCAAGCTAAAATAACTGCTTCTTATAGACACGCTTACTTATCAACACTTGTTACTTGTGAATCTGCTTATGGTGGAGCATTTAGAAATACAAATGCTACTGGAAATAGAAGATGTTTTGCATTAATTGATTATGAAGCAGCTTAAATCATAATTAGCTTAATGTTAATTAATTATAGGGGTGGTTTTTTCCACCCCTATATTAAATGGGAGTATTATGAAATCAGAATTTAGATGGTATAGGAATAAAAAGAAAATTGTTCATAAAAGGAAAGAATCTTGGTTTAATTCTGACGAAAAAGAAAAAGTTTATAAAGACAACTTTATAAGAATTAAAGGGGAAGATGACTTAAGTCCTTATGTAGCTCCAAAGCCAAAACCAAAGAAAAAGAAAAGTAAATCAAAAAGTAAGGGAGATAAATAATGTATTTTTTAAGTAAAATAATTCCAACAGTAACTGCCGCTGATAATGGTGATAATGATGTAGTTTTTAATTGGACTGAAATCACAAACAATAGTTCACCAACTGGTCAAGCAGTAAAACTTGAAAGTGCTTGTGTCTTAGATATGAATGATGGTGCAGCAGCCATTGACTTGTTCTTCTGTAGAGGTTCAATTAGTGGCGTTACCCCAGCAGCACCTACCTCAGGACAACAATTAGGTGCAGCCGATGCAGTCGTTGATATAACAGTAGCAGAGGCTTTAGCTATTGATGTTTTCGGGCATATATCTCTGACTATTAGCGAGGGTGATTTAGTAACAGGGACAGCATTAACCAAAACAAATATTGGGCTTGTTATGCAACCACATCCATATACTAATAATTTATATGTGGCTGGTGTATGGAGAGGAGACCCTGCAACAGCAGGTAGTGGTGCTGTTACAAATATGCAAGTATATTTAGGATTCTCATACTAAAATAATAGTGAAAGATATAATAGAACAGTTAAAGGTTCACGAAGGCTATAAGTCTAAAGTATATAAATGTACGGCTGGAGTGGACACTATAGGCGTGGGCTTCGCCATTAAAGACTTAGAATTGTCAGAAGATGTATGTGATTTGATCCTTACTGAAAAATTAGAAGTATTAGAAGAAAGATTTGAAAAGAAATTTGATTGGTTTGCAACATCTCCTGTAGAAGTTAGAAATGTTATGCTTAATATGGCATATCAATTAGGCTTTGCAGGATTTTGTAAATTTAAGAAAACCATAGCGTACTTACAAGAAGCCGAATGGGAAAAAGCCTCAGAAGAAATGTTAGATTCTAGATGGGCTAAACAAACTCCCAACAGAGCTAAAGAATTATCTGAGATTATAGAATCTCTTTAGTTGCTTTTTATCTACGCCATCTAGTAAATTATGTCATCTGACGAATACTTAAATAAGGCTATAGCTTGCCCTAGTTGCTATTCTACACGATTATCTAAATGTGGATGGGATAGCGGAAGACAAAGATATAAATGTGTGAGTTGTGGAAGGAAAACACAAAGACCTGTAGAAGATTTAGAACTTCTTAGAGAGAATGTAAAGTATCGTAAAGAGAAACAGAAAGCCCAAGATGTAAATAGAATTGAAAGAAAGGGCTTTAGGGAACACGCAAGATTAGAAAACGCTGTAGAAGAATACAGCAGACAGTTAAAAAAGCTTTTTGAAAATAATAAACTACATAAGCTCACTAAAAGCCATAAGATTAGTAAAAGGGCGGTTGGGGTCATCCAATTTAGTGATGTTCATTTTAATGAATTAGTAGAACTCCAGAATAATCGATATGATTTTAAAGTAGCATCACAACGATGCCAATATTTCGTAAGAAAGGCATCAGCTTACTTCAAAACAAATGAAGTTAGCCAAGTTGTTGTGGCTTTAACTGGAGACCTAATGAATAGTGACCGAAGGCTGGATGAATTATTAAATCAGGCTTCTAACAGGGCTAAGGCTACCTTTTTAGCAGTTGATATAATGCAGCAAGTTATATTAGACCTAAATAAACAGTTTAATGTTAGTGTAGCGAATGTGGTTGGGAACGAAGGGCGTGCCAATAAGGAAATGGGTTGGTCTGATTCGGTAGCTACTGATAATTATGATTATACTATATTTAATTGTCTAAGGTATCTTTTTAAAACTTCAAAGGTACATTTTATAGATGGCGATCCATCTGAGATAGTTATCAATGTAGCAGGACAAAACCTTTTAATGCTTCACGGACACGGAGCGATAAGTGCAGGAGTTGAGAAGTCTATCAATCAAATTATTGGTAGATATGCTATGAAAGGCACTCAAATTGATTATGTTATATTTGGACACGTTCATTCGGCTAGAGTAGGAGATACATTTGGGAGATCTTCAAGTATGGTAGGTGCAAATGATTACTCTGAAAAAGCTTTAAATCTCGGTGGGAGGGCAAGTCAGAATTGTTATGTATTTTACAGTAACGGAAATCGAGATGGAATTAAAATAGACTTGCAGAATGTAGATTGTAAAGGTTATAACATTGATAAAACTTTGGAGGCGTACAATGCGAAATCAGCCAAAAAAAGCAAGAAAACTGAAACCATATTCAAGGTGGTCGTATAATACATCCTCAAGTTTTGCCTCTCCTTATTATACAGACGAAAGAGATTGCACAACGCCTCCAATATTTTCTAGGAGCATTTATGATAGATAGTTTAAAGACGGCTACAGCAGGTGCTGGTGGAATAGTCGTCACTTGGATGGAATGGTTGCCGATGGTTGTTAGAATTTTAGTAGGGTTGGCGACATTTGTATATATATGTTTAAAAATTTATAAGTTAATGAAGTAATGAATGAACGAAGAACAGCTACAGAGCCAAGTAGAAGGATTCCTGGGAAACTGGGTATGGCTACTTGTATCAGGGATTGCTCTTTTATTATTTAAATCAACCATAGAATCTATTGTAGAATCTATTAAGATTTTTGCAGGAAAAGATTTAAATACTGATGATGTTGTTATTTTAGATGGTCGCCCAGCACGAGTAATACGCTGTGGATTCTGGAAATGTACGTTCTTTTGTTACGATATAGGAACAGCTAATGGAAAGCCTTACGTTAAAGGTGGTACTAAAGTTCAGATACAGAACGATAAGTTAAAAGACCACGTTATAGAAAGACCTTTGCAGATGCTAGATTTAAGCAAATGGGAAGATAGTGATAAGAAGTAATTTACAAGATAGGAAGATATTAAAGATGATGAGAGATGAATTAGATGTTAAGTTAAATAGCTTTGGTTTAAAAATAAGAAGACTTGAGAATGATGTTTCAGGTCTTAGAAGAAAAATTATACAATTAGAAAATTTAAATAAAGGAGAATGATATGGATTGGTTAACAATGAGTTTAGGATTAGGTGGTGGTGGTATCGTAATGTTTGTACTTAAAAAAATACCAAATGAGAAGATATGTGCATTTATTGAAGGATCATTTGAAAAATTAGGTGCTTTGATGACTTGCGGTTTAAGTAAGTGGCAATGGACTAAGAAGGCTTGGAATAAGACGGTAGAGCCTTGGGCTATTGATTTAATTGATAATATATTCGGCTCGATGGTTAGAGGGTTGATAAAAGGATTGCGGTCAGATAACTAATGTTACAGAAGCTCGTTATGAATAAGATAATTAACGTATTATCTAAAAACTTTAAACTTTTCAAATTAATGAAATATGTTGAAGAGCCTAATGAGCTTGACCATAAAGTTTTGGAGCTTGAGAATCATATTCTAAAACTAGAAAAAGATTCTCATCCTCCAATCTTTACCAAGGAGAATAAGAAAGATATTGATAAAAGGTTAAAAGATATTGAGAAAAGATTAGAGTTATTTAAGAAATGAAAGCAGTAGAAATACAGAATCTAGATCAACATTTAAAGCCTATCCAGATAGATGGAATAAGTACACCTGTTGAATTATCTACTAAAGGAATGAGAATATCAGAAAACATTACTTTCAGTAAAGACCTTAGTATTGAAGGAGATTTATATGTATTAGGCTCAGTGTCAGATATAAAGATGACTGAGGGTGTTAATTTGGAAACTGTATCTACACCTGGATCATTGGCAGTTGAAGCTAAGGGCATTATCATTTCTTCATCTAATTATGTAGGTGATGGCTCTAATAATTTTGATTCTACATTGGCATTGTCAGCAGATACTGGATATGATGCTAAGATTCAATTTATGGAAGGTGCATCAACACATTGGACTATTGGGAATGATGGCTCTGAAAGCACATCTATTTTTGTAATATCTAATGCAGGAAATTTAGGTACACCTGAATTAACAATAGATTCTGATGGCTTAGTAACTGCAACAGGAGATATAGTTGCAGGAGATGATATAGCAGTAGCAGCAGAAGGCAAATTAAGTTTAGATGGTATTGGTGGACATACTTATATAGCTGAAGCTGCTGATGATAATGTAAGATTTGTAGTTGGTGGGGATAGAATGATTGAGTTTGATGAAGGCAATGATAGAATCACTTTAGAAGCAAATAAATTAGTATATGAGCTTGGTAGTGGTGGTGATGAATGGAGTGTTGCAGATTCAGCTTGGGCAGGTACTATTATAGGCTATAGAATGATTGGAGAGGATAATGTTCATGAAACTTATACATTAACAACATCTTTTGCAGTTCCTGATAGTGATATGACAGTAAGATTTGAAGCACCTCCAAGTGGAGCAGTTGAGGTAGAAGTTCAAGTTTATTTTGATGGTGGGATTAATTCTCAGTTACTTTTAGGGTTATCTGATAATGCTACCTATAATACTTTAGGAGCAGGTTATGAAGTTACAGCAGGGCAATGTGATGAAACAGACCAACAAATAGTCACTTGCAAATGGGCTATAACTGGATTAACAGCAGGAGATACTTATAATTATTGGTTAGGAGCAAAAAAAGTTAGTGGTCTTGCAAGTAATCTTAATTGGGGTGGAACAGGCTCAGGGAGATTTTGTGATTTTACAATGAAAGTAACTGCATTACCAACAGCAGTAGCAGATTATGCAGTATATGATTAAGGAGAATAAATGGCATTAACAAATAAAACAATAGCAAGTACCTATGGAGATATACTGCAAACAGATAATAGTGGTAGTGGCAGAACTGCTAGTGGTACAACTATTAAAGATGGATTAGGTCAATCTACAGCTTTAACATTAGGGCAAAACAAACTTCATATAAAGCCTTCTACAGACCAAACAGATGCAGTAGTAATAGAAACATCAGGTGGCACAGATTTATTAGTAGTAGATTCAACCAATAGTGCAATTAAAACAGGTACAACTCAAACTTATGCAAATACTCAAGTTCAAAGATTTGGGGTGTTTGACACAGGTGCAGTAGCAGGAACACATTATCCAATGTTTCTTGGGTCATTTGATGGTGCTGGTGGAACAACTCACTCTACAGCAATGGGAACAGGTGGAGATCCTGATGATACTTATACAGTATCTAGTGCATCGGATAATCTTGTAGCTTGTATATGGTATATTCCTGTGGCAATAACAATAGATGAGGTTAGAGTTCTTGCTGGAGGAGAAGCAGTAGATGCAATTAATTTTCATTTAAAATCATTTACAATGGCTACAGGCACTTCAAGTGGTGCAGGAGATTTATCAAGTGGAGCATTACTTGCTCACAATGGAAGCACACTAACAGTAGGGGCAGATAGAATTACAACCACTACATTAACAGTAGATTCAGCAAATGTAGCAGCAGATAAAGTAGTGTTGGGATTTTTTGAGAATACAGATTCTACTACAGATTTAACTGCACAATTAATAGTAAAATATCATTATCAGTAAGGAGATAAAATGGCTCGATATACAAAAGAAACAAGATTAAGCACAGAAAAGGTAAGAACGTCAAGAAATGGAGTTGGAAAAAAACCTCCAATATTAGAAAAAAATAAATTAGTTCGTTATAGCGAAACGCAATCCGATCAGATATTTGCGGTAGCGGCAGATGCTTCAGCTACAGCAGCCGAATCAATGCCAAATAAAGTAGAAATTGAAAATAATGGAAAAGTTCCTATTATGTTAATGGTGGGTTACAGCTCATATACAAATGACACTACAATAGATGCTACTGACTACTTACATACTCTTTTACCTGCTGGAGAAACATTTAGTCCTCCAGTTAGAAGCGTAATTTCAACTGCCGCCGATAAAACTATTATGTTTGGAACGTCTGTATCTAATGCAGTCCCTGATTCTAATATGTATACTGATAGCACAGCAGATGTTGATAGTGCAACAGCCGCAGGGGTTGTAGGACACGCAACTAGCACAGACCTATATTTAGAGCCTTATACTTCTGCCGCTAACTGCACAGCAAATCTATTTAGAGTTGGAGATTTAGTTAGAGTTAGAGATGAGGTTATGGAAATTACAGCTATTGGGGACAAATCAGACCTTGCTAATAACAAACTTACAGTTAAAAGAGATATGTATGGAACAGATGGAGGAACATCAGCAGTTGATGACGATCCTGTAAGACTACCATTTTTTAATGCCTATCACGATTTCGATAAATATAGTTTAGCACAGACAGATTCAGATGGAAAATTCAAGTGTAATAATTTCTTTGGATTAGGTAGGGCTGCAACTGGTGTTCAAGGAATTACCCCTGGTTCTATTGCTTTAAAATTTTATCAACCAGGCTATCAGTCTTTAGGGCTATCAGGAATTACAAGTGCTACTAATTCAGGCTTAACTGCCTCTACAGCATATAAGATTGATATTACAGTAGATGGTGGTTCATTGTTTCAAGACCTAACATTCACAACAGATGGTACTAATCTTAATTTTGGGGGAGCTAATGGGATTATCTCTAAAATTCAATCTGCTTTAGATACTCAGTATTATACGGCTGGAAATCTATTTGAGAAAAAGGTAACTGTTGGAATAGTTAGTGGAGATATAAGATTTACTTCAGGCTCCCATCTTTCAACATCTGCTATACTTCTTGCAGATACTGGCGATTCTGGTTCATTTATTGATGCCGCAGCTAATGGAAGAATACCTGCTTCAGGAAATATACCTGCTGCGATTGATGCAAAGCTTCCTGATGATGTTACTTACGATAGGGTGACTTATACAACAATTCCTAATGAATCAGCTTTTTGTTATGATGATGGGTATGGAACATTGTTTGGTGTGGCAGAAGGAACAATAAACTATGATACAGGTGCCATTGATTTTAGAAATGCTCCAGCTAATGCAGAATTTGTATATAGCGTTTTACATACATCTGCTTTCTCAGGAAGATTGAATGAGGCTACAACATCTAGGATTAATTCAATAGTAGATATATACGCCAATACCCCAAGTCAAAAATGGGATGGTAAAGTTAAAGTGAGAACTTTCTAATGCCATACGGAAAGAAAAAAGGTAAATCTAACAAAGTAAGAAAACTTAAAAGAAAAAAGAGGAGATAGTCAATGGCTACAGCACCAACATATATAACGCATAAAGAATTAAAAAGAATATTTCCTCAAATGGATGAGTTTGACCAAAAAGCTCCTATTTATGGTTGGGTAGAAGTAACAACTAATAAGTATGCTGCTCACGATAGCGGTCAAGTAACTCAATTATTTGTAGATGGGGAAGATTTAGGTGCGGCACAATCAGCACATACTGATTTAAATGTAGAAGGAGAATGGTTTTACAACTCTGCTGAAGACGTATGTTATTATTATTCAGCCAGCACTCCATTAGACAAATTAATGGAAGGGGGAGAAGAGTTTGTAGGTATGGTAACTCAATATAGAGGGGATGCAAGCCGATACTTTGATTCAAGGGTTGACCCATCGCTTCCTAAAAATCAATTAAAAGACAAAGCAGGCAATTATGATTATATGGTTGTAAGGTCGGTTGGCTTAATTGCTGCTTGTTTTATGACTAGAACTAAAGACCATAATTCTGAATTGGCTGTATCATTTATGGAAGAAGCTGAAAGAAATATAGAATTATTAAATGAAGGGAAGGCGGCTTTATCTTGGCAAAACACAGCAGATGCACCTCAAGGCACTATAAGAGATGTAAGTTATACAGATGGCTCTGTAAGACCTGTAGATACTAGAGGTGAATATTCTGGCACTTTTGACCTTATTAGAGTTTTGATTGTGGCTGGTGGAGCAATGGATGGAACAGCTACTTACTCTGTTTGGGTTAAAGATGGTGACAAATTAGGCAACCAACAAGGAAGCCAAGTTGTTACTGCTGAAAAAATTAATGGCGACTTTCAAGCTTTGGCAGGAGGTTTACAGATAAGATTTGGTGGAGATACTAAAACTTCTGTAGCTACAGCAACCAATGAATGGGAAGTAGAAGTAACTGGAAGAGGAGAATATGTAGACAGCTCTGATATGAAGTCTATTAAATTAACACGAA